>Ga0209075_1000047_pt1 | contig 90888 bp, 76 predicted proteins | sample Stecom2011_FD_187523 | JGI IMG/M metagenome (GOLD analysis project Ga0209075, IMG submission 187523) | Agricultural soil microbial communities from Utah to study Nitrogen management - Steer compost 2011 (SPAdes) (version 2) | ecosystem: Environmental > Terrestrial > Soil > Agricultural land... | reverse complement strand
TTACAAAACTATACTCACGTAGATGGTATTTATACTGCCAATCCTGATTTGGTAGAAGATGCAAGAAAAATTAAACAACTTTCTTATGGTGAAGCCAATGAATTAGCCAATTTCGGAGCAACAATATTACATGCTAAAACAATTATTCCTTTAATTGAAAAAAACATCAACTTAAGGATTCTAAATACCTTTAAACCAGATGACGAAGGGACTTTAATTACTGCCGAATCAAATGCTCATGGAATCAAATCACTATCTGTATTAGAAAACAATGCACTAATCAATTTTGAAGGTCGAGGTTTGCTGGGTAGAGCAGGTGTTGATGCAAGAATTTTTAAAGCTCTAGGTGATCAAAATATTAGCGTGAGTATTATTTCACAAGGTTCTTCAGAAAGAGGTATTGGCTTGGTTGTAGATACTGAAAAAGCGCAAAAGGCTGTCTCTGCACTTCAGAAAGAATTCGAAAGAGATATTTATGCTCAAGATGTTAGTAAAATTAGCGTAATAGACCAAGTGTCGGTGATTTCATTGATTGGAATTGATTTAAGTTCATTCCATAAACCGTTCAATACATTAATTAAAAATCAAATAGTACCCTTGCTGTTCAACAATACCATCTCAGGTAAAAACGTGAGTTTGGTTGTGAAAAAAGATCAATTACATAAGGCAGTAAATGTCATTCATAGCGAGATCTTTGGAATTGCTAAGAAAATAAATATTGCTGTTTTCGGACATGGTTTGGTCGGAGGAACATTGATTGATCAAATCATTAGCTCAAAGGATGACATAGAAAAAAGAAAAGGAATAAAGTTAAATGTTTTCGCAGTTGCCAACTCTAAGAAAGTACTTTTTGATAGAAAAGGTGTGATTAAAGATTGGAAAACAGAGATTAAAAATAATGGAGTTGGCTATGATGTGGATCGCATTATTTCTTATGCTCAAGAACACCATTTAGAGAACTTAATTGCCATTGATAACACAGCAAGTGTTGATTTCGTGAAGAACTATATAAAATTAGCAGAAAATGGATTTGACTTAGTTTCTTCAAATAAAATTGGAAATACTATTGGGTTGGATTTCTATGATAAATTAAGAAAGGTACTGGCGGAAAACCAAAAGAATTATTTATACGAGACCAATGTGGGAGCTGGTTTACCTTTAATTGACACGATTAAACTGTTGCATTTATCAGGAGAAAATATCACCAGAATAAGAGGTGTGTTTTCTGGATCTTTAAGTTATTTATTTAATCATTTTTCAGTTGAGGACAGGCCTTTTAGTATCATTTTAAAAGAAGCTATTGATAGAGGATATACAGAGCCAGATGCAAGAGAAGATTTGTGCGGTAACGATGTTGCTCGGAAATTGTTGATTTTAGCACGTGAATTAGATTTAAGAAATGAGTTGACTGATGTACAAATTCAAAATTTGATTCCAGAAAACTTGAGGGAAGTATCTTCTGAGGAGTTTTTAAATAGAATTGAAGAGTTAGACGAGTTATACAATGAAGTTAAGCAAGACCAGAATCCAAATCATGTGTTAAGGTATGTTGGTGATTTGTATGGTGACTTATCTAAAGATGATGGCGCAATTTTAAAAGTGAAATTAGATTCAGTTCCCGAAGATAGTCCATTAGGACAGGTGAAAGGAAGTGATTCTATCTTCGAAATTTATACAGAATCTTATGGAGAACAGCCTATTGTAATTCAGGGTGCTGGCGCAGGAGCTGCTGTTACGGCACGTGGAGTTTTTGGGGATGTCTTGAGGTTGGCTGAGAAATTACGCTAAACTTAATAGATTGTTAATTGGTGGAATGATGCATTATAGCGTCATTCTACTTTTTATTGGTAAAGGTCAGAACATTTGATTCTAATGTATATTCTAGTAATTAGTTGAGTAAGTTATATTCTAAAATTAGACAAATGACGTATTTAGTTTTCGACTTATTGTCTTTAAATTTGAATTATGGTTTTAACTGAAAATTAAATAATGTGGAAATGAAAATTATACTTTTTACAATCGCAATTACTTTTGCACCTCTATTCGGGTTAGCTCAACCTCTAAACGTTGAAGAAAACTTCGATAATAATATTCTTTTATGGGAAGTTGAAAATAATAAAACGTTTGACAGCAAAATAGCTGAAGGACTTTACACAATTGATCATTTTTCAGAAGAAAATGCAGGTAGATTTTACTTTAAAGACTTTAAAGTTAATGATGACAAAGATTTCATCATTGAAATGAAAGCACGTATGATTTCAGGACCGAGATCAAACGGATTTGGGTTGACTTGGGGAGCCTCAGGTTGGCAAAATAGCAATAGAGTTGCTATTTCTGGAGATGGCCATTTCAAAGTAGAGCATTATGAGGAAGAGAAGTTCTTTTCAGATATAGAGTGGAAAAAAGATGTAAATATTGTAAATCTCAAAGATGAATTCAATACAATACGTGTCCACAAGAAAAATGATACCGTAAAAATTTTCATTAATGATATTGAAATCGGTGTATTAAAAGCTCGACCATTCTCTGGAAGTAAAATTGGATTTTATATTTCTGCAAATATGATGATTCAAGTCGATTACTTGCATATCTATCAATATGGTGATGCAAATATCAACCTTGTTGAAAATCCAACAAATGGGTATGAAAAAGAAAATTTAGGCAAGAATATTAATGGAAAGTTTTCTGATCTTTTACCGTTGATTTCATCTGATGGAAACACTTTGTACTTTGTAAAAGAAGGGTATGATGAAATAGCTAACGAAGGTCAAGAGGCATATTATAGTGTAAAGGATGAGAACGGAACATGGACTAAAGCATTGAATATTGGAGCCCCCATTAATAATAGTTCTAGTAATGCTGTCACTAGTGTCTCTCCAGATGGAAACACATTGGTGGTTAGGCATACTTATAATGAGGATGGAACGTTCAAATCTAGCGGCCTTTCTATTTCTAATAGAACAAAAGATGGTTGGGAGCTTCCCAAAGAATTGAAAATTCAAGGTCATTATAATGATGCCAATACCTCGGAGTTTTGTTTATCATCAAATAAAAATGTTTTAATCATGACTGTGAACCGCAAAGATACATACGGCGAGAAGGATTTATATGTAAGTTTTATGAAAGATGGAGAGTTTGTTGAACCTATAAATATGGGTTCTGTATTGAATACAACGATGAGCGAGGAAACCCCTTTCCTAGCAGCAGATGACAGAACATTATATTTCTCTACAGAAGGACATTCAGGCTATGGGTCAAATGATATTTTTGTGTCACGTCGATTGGATGATACTTGGACCAATTGGAGTGCCCCAAAAAATTTAGGACCTGAAATAAACTCAGTTGAGTGGGACGCCTACTTTACGGTCACCGCAAGTGGTGAATATGCATATATGGTTTCCAGGGAAAACTCTTTGGGACAGACAGATATTTTTAAAATTAAAGTTCCAGAAGCAGCAAAACCTACACCTTTAACACTGATCAAAGGAAAGGTATTAAATGCAAAAACAAAGGAACCTATTTTTTCTGAGATTATCTATCAAGATTTAAATACCAACAAAGTAGTAGGTCGTGCTTTGTCTGACCCAAATACAGGAGATTATCAAATTGTTCTTCCTTCTGGAGTTATGTATGGTTTCTTAGCTGAAAAGGAAAGTTTTTATCCTGTAAGTAACTTTGTTGATGCATCAGCTTTGTCTGAATATAGTGAGGTTCAATATGACTTACTTTTAAGTCCAATCGAAGTTGGAGAGAATATTCGTCTTAATAACTTGTTCTTTGCAACAAATCAAAGTGAATTAGAAGATATTTCTATATCAGAATTAGATCGGTTGGTAGATTTTTTAAAAGCAAATCCAAATATTGTAATTGAGATTGGTGGACATACAGATAATGTTGGTGCACCAGCATATAATCAGTCTTTAAGTGAAAAACGTTCACAAAGTGTAACCAATTATCTAATCTCTAAAAGCATAGATCAAAGTCGTTTTACTGCGAAAGGATATGGTTTGTCGAAACCAATTGCCGACAATAGTACGGAGGAAGGAAGAGCCATTAATAGAAGGGTAGAGATGAAAATTTTGGAGAAGTAGATTGATAAGTTGTCTCAATCATTAATTTTGGGATAACTTATTTTATTGGTCTCAGAATTAGTTAAAAATATGCACTTTAGTGCATCTATCTTTAGCTTCTAAAAATCTTCATCAGACAGCAGACAATAGATGTTAGACTAAAAGTCTTGTGCTTAGCATCTATTGTCTAGATTTTTTGATAGCTAGAGAATTTTATTCTTATCTAAACCTATGGTACTTTCAGTCCATAGTGGTTTAGTTCATGTAGAATTACATTTACATTTGTATAAGTCATCGTACTTAGGCTAGGATTCCATATTAAGGCAAGAAACTCTAATGGTCCTACTGCATCAGGAAATGATTCATAATCATAATACCAATGGTGTTTTTTGTCCGTATTTAAAGCTAGATTTCTCCATGATAGTATGCTGTCAGTAGCGTCTTTTATTTGAAAAACGATTGAACTTCCATCTGCTAACTTACTCTTCAAGTCAAAAGATAGCTCTGCTCTGAATGAGGTATTTGGGACTTCAATAGAAGGAACGATTGTGTTGTATTCATCAGTGGAAATCACTTGAGAAGAATCTGTTTTTGAATATATAAGTTCTGCATCTAAACCTTTAGCGTAGACTTCATGACTCATGAGTAAATTGTTGAAACTAGTTCTATAATTAATGATTTTAAAATTTTCTAATTCTAATTTTAATTGTTCTTTTTTCTTTTTATCGTTGATTAATTTAAGAGTCAGGTTTTTACCTACTTTATACAGTTCATCTTTTCTTAAAAAGTAACCATCGGAATAATATTCATGCATTCCTCTGTTACCATCCATAAATGCATATTTCCTTGTTATTGATGGGTCTGTATCAAATAAAGAGTAACCCAAAGAGGTGCTTTCTGAAGAGAAACCACCTGTGTAATGTTCCAGCAAAGGAAGTAAAGTTGTTGAGACATCTAGGTGACTTACGGTTTGACTATATGATTTTCCTTCTTTTAGTTTAGGAGAGTATATTAATAGGGGAACATGATATTTTGTCAATTCATTTATTCGTGGTAATTCTGACATTGGATGATCACCCGTAATTATGAAAATTGTATTTTCATACTCCTCACGATTATTATAAACCTCAAAAAAATCTTTAATAGCATCATCCACAAAACGTAAAGCTCTTAAATAAGTGAGATGTGAGGAAATAAACTGTTCGTTTTCTTTCGTCTTATATTCCTCGATGACTTTATTATAGTGTTCTTCATCTTTTATAGCATATGGTGAATGGCTCGTTCCTGTAAAAAAAGTATTGAAATATGGTTGTTTAGGTAAACTATCTAGTGTTTTAAAGTATTGATGAAATAAATCTTTATCGTTGTAGCCCCAGAAATATTCTTCTTCTCCAAAAAGAATCTTTTCAAAAGAAGGGTCAAATCGATCTTTATCCATAATCCAATCAGTATTGTTATAGTTAAAAAAGTTGAGCTTATTATGGAACCATGCACCTTGACCATAGTAAAAAGCGGTATGATAGTTTTTTGATTTAAGCATGCTGACTAGTGTGTGGTGATGAGGATATACATCCAATAACGTAAAACCTAAGTCACCATATGGTAATCCTCCTAATAGTGAAGGGACTGCAGCAAAAGAACGTTCTCCAAGGGTAAAGCAATTCTCCCAATATAGGCTTGAGTCTTTTAGTTTATTCAAAAAAGGCATTAATTCAATTCCATGATAGTCGTGAATGTACTCGTCGCTCAAACCTTCAACAATCAATAGAACAATATTTGGAACCGTGTCAAACTCTTCCATTTCTTCATATAAGGCATCGTTTTTACTTCGCTCATGAAGTAAGGGGTATTGGGTTGATGTGAAGTTCTTGTGAGGATATTGAGCTTGAAAAAAAGTAATGTTTTGTGTGTTTAAATTTTCAAAATTATGAGTTGGAGTAAAAGCATATTGTAGTGAGTTGAAATAGAAGTATCCCGACTTGTTTTGAGTGAATTTATTGAGTGAGCTTTGTGGTAAAAGAAGAATAAATGCAGAGATAAATGTTCCAGAAAGCATCAGGTAAAATCCATTCTTTGGTGTTATTATATATCTAGAATTTTTAAGTAGTATCCAGTATATAAAACAAGGAATTAATCCTAAAATACTAACTAAAATAATTGAAGGTAAAATTGGAATATTTGACGTCGTAATTGTAAAGTGAATTTCTTCAAAGGAGTGTTTATATAAAAAAACATCTAAGGGAATATGTTGATGAATAAAGTAAGAGAGAATCAAATAATGCGCCACTGAAAATATAAAAAAGAACAGCATTACAGTTCCTCTGGCGATTGTCTTATTTAATTTATAAACGAAGTGAAATACTGGGAATAAGACAAAAAGAACACAACTCATTAAAGCGAAATCATAGAAAACACCTAATATTTCATATCCTATAGTACTCCAACTAAAACTAGATATTAATAAAATAGATTCAATTCCTCTAATGATTAGGATCATTAGATAACTAGTGAGTATAACCGGAACATAAGATTGGAATCTACTATATTTTGTCATGGGTTAAACTTAGTGATTAATTCAATTTTTCCAATTCTTTTTACTCCACTGTAGCTTCTAACTCTTCTTTACTCAGTTTAATAGTTCCAATTCTATTAAAGCTACCCATTACAGTTGTTTGGGCTAAAATTATTAACCCTTCATCTTTGGTCATTATGAAATCACTCGCTTTTAAGGGCACACTTTGTCCAATGTATTTAATTGCTTTTGGATCACTACTTCCTTTTTCATAAAAACTAAGCATTAGTTGATTACTTTTAGTCGTTGCTAGGTATACCACGTAATTTAAACCGTTGATCGACATGTTTTTAATTAACACAGGACTCTGTGCATCTAATTCAGATTTACCTTGTGCTGGTATAGATTCCGTAATGTCAACAGTAGTTGGAGAAAGTGTGGCGTTAGGATTGAAATACATATTAGAAAAGGAGAAACGTCCCAAAGAAAAATTATTTCCACCTAAAGGAAGAATGGCGTTTAAACCTCCATCAAAAGCATTGCCATTATAAACACCTGAAAAGTTAAGGTTGGCATCCAAAAATACAGTTGAAAAGCTGTAATTATTAAAGCCGTTTATCACAACATAGTTGTTCTCAGGAGTGACGTTTATAAAAAATGGAAAACGTTTTCCAGTGTAATTTAAATGATCTACAACCTTATCTTCGACATCTGTAAATATTTTTACGCCTCCAAAATTTTGTATTTGATTCATTCCACTGTTTAACTCAATAACTCCTGTTTCATATGTGGTTCGGTTATAGTTTTGAATGTAGACTTTATCTTCATTGTCAAAAACATACATTGGATACTGGATTTGATTAAATGTATGAGACTCAATAGCCTGTTTGCCACCTTCATCAACTTGCATTATATAGGTAAATAAACCAATTGCATCCATACATACAAAGTACAAAGCATCATCTCTTTGAATTAAATTCGGTATAGCATTAACATATTTTGAAGGTAGATTGAACTCCCAAAGAAATTCTCCCATCTTATCGGTCTTGAGCAAGTGAATATTCCAGCCGTTGTAGGCACTTAAAATTAAGTAACCATCATCGCTAGTTCGTTGTATACTTAGCGGAAAGTAGTTCTTGTTTCCGTCTTTATTATCATAAACTTTGATAAATGATTCTTCGGGCTTATACTTGTCTTTGCATCCTGATAAAACAAAGCCTAATAGGAGAAGAAACAGAATCATGTATCTGAAACTATATGTTATATTGCTTTTCTTCATGTTATTTAGAATATCGTTTACGTCTAAGGACGTTCAAAGTAATAGAGTGGTTAATAGGAACAGATATTGAGAATTGAAAATTCAAATTACTCAATTCTAATTGATCCATTACATCCAAATACGGTAGAGCGAAGCCAGTGAAATCAGCATACCTGTTTTCATCATTTATAATCTTTAAAAAACCATATCTAAAGTTGGCTTCTATTCCAAAAGTGACTCTTTTTAAATAATAATTTAATCCAATCCCTCCTGACAGTCCCATATTGAATTTTCGAATATGATCGGTTAATGGGGCTATTCCTGATGAAGAAGTTTGGTTCTCAGTTTCTTCTTCGTCAATAGTGTTATCGTAAATAATTTCCTTTTTGCCTTGTTGCCTAAAGTCCATGAAGATACCGCCTTGTAAATAAGGCATAAATTGTCCTTTAACCATATCCCAACGCATCATAATAGGAAATGAGAAGTAGGAAACTTTTTGAAGGTGGTGCATTTCTCGATCAAGACTTTGCTGCTCTACGGAATCCACCCATGAATAATTCGTGAAATAGTTAAAGCCTAATGTTTGGTAACCAAATCCAGCAATGATGGCCAAAGAGTTAGTGAAGTTATAACTATAGTTAATGCCAAACTGTACACCTTTATTTTTTCCGAATTTATCATAGTCTTTTTGAAAGTCTTCGTTTTCAGAACTTCCTTCTGCACTCAGTATAGAGTAGTGTTCTTTTACTTTTGGAAGTGAAAAGTTGAATCCAGCAGAAAAACCTATGTAGGATATGTTTTTTTTATGTACTGAGTATCTTTGTCCGAAAGAAAATTGTGAAAAAAAGCTCACAAGAAAAATTACTATTAGTGTGTTGTTCAACCTCATTTTTGCAAGATAACTTTTTTCGTAATTGATGCATTATTTGTAGTTAAAACAAAAATGTATGTTCCATTTTGAAATTGTGAAAGATCGAAAACAAGACTGTGCTTTCCTTGGTTTGTTTTTGCTTTCGCTAGACTTGCTACAGATCGACCTGTTAAGTCTAGCACTTCGATTTCTACATCAGATGCTTTGTCTAAATAATATTCAATGGTTGTAGAAGATGAACTGGGGTTAGGGTAACAATTCATCCATAAATTCTCCTTAAATAATTCTTTAGTGCTTAACTCTTTACATTGTATATAATCTACTCTATTACCTATGAAATCTTGAAAACGTACATCAGATATAGCAGCATCTGAAGCTTGAAACCAATCTTTTACGACAGAGCTAAATACTTGACGATAATCGTGCTGCATTGGAATATTTCCTTTCTGTAAGTTTGATAAATTAGGGTTTTCGCCATAAACACCAGGATTTAAGCATGTCCCGAAGATTAGCATAGGTGCGGCATTTCCATGATCTGTCCCGTAACTGGCATTGGACGCTGCTCGGCGACCAAATTCAGAGAATGTCATGGATAAAACACGGTCTGCTAATCCAAGATTTCGTAAGTCATCATAAAATGCTTTAACAGCAGAAGAAATGTGGTACATTAAAGCAGCGTGTGTCCCCATTGATGTGTTACTGCTTTCAACTTGGTTGGCATGCGTATCAAATCCTCCAATTCTACATAAAAATATTTTCGTTCCAATTCCTCCACTTAATAATCGAGAAATAATCTTTAGTTGGGGAGCCAATGGATTGCGGACAGCACCTGCTGGGGCAATAAATGGATATAAATCAGGATAAACTGTAGAAGAGTTTGAGCCTGCATTGTAGACACTTTTTAAACGATCTGCATAATTATTCGATTGACGTTCAATTTGCATCATATATTCAATTTCATTTCCAGCATGAGAATCAGGGAAGTTAATTGGTGATTCACCACCAACACTGTTGATTAAGTCGTGAAATGCGTTTGGATTCTCAATTGATAAACCAGCTGGAATTCCTTCATCTCGGTGAAACGCTAAGGAAACCCCTGTTCCAATTTCAATCGCTAATGGATCGGGAACAGTCGAATTTGGATAATTGTCAGGATAACCAGGGAAATGATGTTCTAAATAACGTCCCATCCAACCCGAACTCACATATTCATCGTAACTGACTCCCATCTGCCAAATGTCACGGCTACGGAAATGAGATCCATTGCTATTTTCATACGAAACGTTCTGAATAACCGCCATGTTTCCATCGTCGTACATTGCCTTAGCACCAATCATATCTGGGTGTAAACCGACTTTTTTATTGTCAGGTAGACTTAAGTCTAAAGGAATATATTTTCGTGATCCTGTTTGTGGGATAGCAATGTTCGGTCTTAAGTTATAATAGTTTCCATATTGGTCAATTGGAATAACCATGTTTAGTCCGTCATTTCCTCCATGTAATTCTATTAATATTAAAACTCGGTCATTATAGCTTTTTAAAGCAATCTCTTCCAACACCCCATTTCCTTGAAATGCATGAAGCGGAACTCCATTGAGTTTTAGTAACATCCCAGATCCCATAAGGGCCGATAATCGTGCAAAGTCTCTTCTATTCATATTGTATAGCTTAATAGAGTTGATATTCTGGAGATTGCATTATTGCTAGTGCTAATCTTTCTAGTTGAATTCTGACATTGGTGTCGTCATTTGTGTTGAGGTAGTTGTTCCATTCGATAGACCAATTAATTACTGAAAGTTGATCTAATAAAATAGTGTCTTTAAAATAATCAAAGCGTTCAGTTGTTAATTCTATTGGTAACATCCAAGCCACCAGCTCCTGCATCAGCAAAGTTGGATCGGAAGGATCTGTACAATTGTCTTTTACAAATTTTACAAAATCTAATTTCAGCAAAGTATTTCCATCTTTAGTAAAACCATTTATTAAAAGCTCCGAAAACTTGTATCGATTCGCTAAATAGTTTGAAGATATCCAATAACGTTGATAATCTGGAACTTGAAAGTATGGGTCATAACCTGCAACATCGTAGGGTTCGAAAAAATTCAAACCTTTTAAATCTAATTGGTGTATTAACTGTTTATATAATTCATAATGATTTTCTAAATCAGTTGTTTTATCTGGAACCTCTAATCCAAACAAACGAATATTACCTACTAATAAATCAATTGGAGCCTTGATAATTGCGCCAATATTGTCATCATTTGTTGGAGCAGAATCTATATCATAAAAATGTTCACTTGCAAAAAGCACTTCTAAAACCGAAGTGATTTCAAAATTGTTCTGTTCTAGTATTAGAGCTAATGGTTCAATTATATCCGTCTCAATTTCAGGTGTGATTTCATAATATACGAATTGACGATAAATTCTTCTGCAAATATTCTTAGCGGTATGAGGTGATTCAAAAATCATGTCTATTACATCATCTAATTCATCGTAAACTGCTTGAACAGTTGCGTTTGCACCAACAATATCATTAGTTTGAATAACTGTATTGTTAAATGCTGCTGAGAATTGTTTGTCAGATACATCGTGATGAGACGAAACAGAACCGTTGACTTTAACTTTTCCCGTTGGTAAATTTGTTACCGGATCTATAGTTTGAAAAGTTAAGTCAACTCCCCATCCTGTTAACACTTTTGTAAGTGCTTTTACATCTGTCTCCGTGAAGTTGGTATAATCATCAGGCCCTAATTGTGGACCTTTTCCAACAGTAAAAAGTTCTAAGAATTCACGCCCGAAATTTTCTTGCGGTACATCTTTGATATTTAAATGTCCATCTAAGTGAACTAATACAGCATTGTCAATACAAAAAGCCTTAGCTAAATCCTTATAGTTTCCCAAGGCGTAAAAACGCAAAAGGCGTAAATAATCTATTGCAAATTGAGGTTTACTCTCTACTCTTGAAATAATCAATGGGAAATGGGTGTGATAGAACCAAACCATACGATCAGTCAAATTAGCTTCCGAAGATTGCATATTATCAATCCACCAAGCACTCGTAAGAAGGCTGTAGGTGTCTGGGAAAATATCTGGATGTGTTGTGTTTGGATGTACCCAATCTGTTCCTGATAAGTAATCAATCGGCAAATCAGGTGTAGCTTGTGGCTGAATCAATTGTTGAAATGCAGCTGATGCGGTTAAGTTTGAAAAGGTTTGAATATCTTGTAGACGAGGGCCAAAAGTAGCTCTTCTTAATAAGTGTGCTGCATTTTTAGTACCAAGGTTTCCACTAATAGGGTCGAGAGATGCCATTTTCGTATTGTTTGATTCAAATATAATGTTTTTTATTTAAAAAAAACCGGATATATGTTGTTGATATTTAGGGGGTTAATTATGAACAAATTATGGCTGTAAAGCTTTCTCCTTATCAATCTATATAGAAGAGTTTAAAACTATGTATTTCGTTCCTTTATCTTTAGGTAATTTATTGTACCTACTAAGGTTAAAAGAACAGGAGCAATTACAACACCAAGATATGGAATGTAAAGTAATAGAGTGAAAATACCACCCGTTAATATCATTTGTAAAGGATGACTAAATGCGTAAATCCAACTTTTCCACACACTTACGTCGTGTCGTTCAAGAGAATAATCATAACTATTAAAACCTGTAAAGAAACCAATTAATGCTACAGAAATAAATGGCGAAAGAAAAGAAAGTCCAAATATCCAAGCAAAAATAGTCCATAAAAGGTAGATAAAAAAGTAAATAATCCCTCCTAAAAATACGACCCCGATTGTTCTTAAGATATCATTGAAGAATTTTGACCAATTAGATGAGAATTCTTTTCCTGTTTCATGAGACTCGACTTGTTCACTGAGCATCGTATGGAAAGGAGAAAGTAAAGTAATGATTGTAAATTGGAAAATAAAAACGGAGATGCTATTGACCCACCCAAACACAGTGTTTATTCCTGTAACAATACACGAGCCGATCCAAGGAACTTTAGAGAAAAACCCAAATATACCCCCAAACGAGTTGAGTCCCCATGTGTAGAAATAAAATATAATCGCAATTACAAGTCCAGGAATAAAGTAGATTAGAAACTTACCTTGAAAAAGGAGTGTAAACGCTCGTTTTAATGCGTAATAATGATCTTTGAAAGCATTCATTAAATAGTTTTATACTGCTTTTAAAATTAACATGATTATCCCGAAAAAACCAATTGTACCTAAAAAAAACAACTTCCCTCCACGGTATCCTTTTGTATACCAATACCAACTATTAATTCCGCCAAGAATCAAACCTCCTATAAAAGCATATAAATAATGGTTTAATGTCATTCCTTCATTTTTTACAAGTCTACGCTATTTTGTATAACTTTTAAGTGATTTATGTTACTGGTCTTTAACATCAATCATGACGCCTATTACACAAATATCATCGATTTGCTCTTGGTCTTTAGCCCACTTTTTCATTGCTTTCTCAAGAATTTCTTGCTGTTCTTGCATAGGAAGATGATGATTATCTACAATGAGGTCTTTCATCTTTTTAACTTTGAATTTTTTACCTTTTGGACCTCCAAATTGATCGGCATAACCATCGGTACTCATGTAGAAACGTGTGGTTGTATCTAATTTTAATTCATGAAGTTCATAAACTTGATCTGTAGGAGTGAATCCACCAACAGCGACTTTAGTTGCTTTTATTTCTTCCAGTTCTCCATTTTGAACCATCCATAACGGACGGTTAGCTCCAGCGTATTGAACTGTATTTTTACGGTGGTTAATTGTAATAATCGCAGCATCCATACCATCTCGTGTAGCTTTTTTACTTTCATCTTGTCGTAAAGAAGTTTTAATTCCTTCATTTAAGAAGCTTAAGATTAAACTCGGATTGGTAATTCCTTTTTCAATCACACAAACGTTTAGTTTATCTACTCCAATCATAGACATGAATGCGCCAGGAACGCCGTGTCCAGTACAGTCTGCACACACCACAACAGAGATGTCGTCTTTTCTAGTGTACCAATAAAAATCGCCACTTACAACGTCTTTAGGCCAAAACAGAATAAATGAGTCACCTAATTGACTCAGCATCTCTTCTTTAATTGGGAGAATTGCATTTTGAATTCTTTGCGCATAATTGATGCTGTCTTCAATCTCCGTTTTTTGAATGAGTATTTCAGATTTTTGCTCCTCTAAACGTGTGTTTTTTTCAGCAATCTCTTTTGTTCGTTCTGTAACTGCAATTTCCAAGCGCTTATTTTGTTGCTTTAATCGGTATGAGCCAATTCTAGCTGCTAAGTAAATAATTAATAACAATAGAACAACATATCCAAAATATGCCCAAGCAGTTTTGTACCAAGGTGTTAACACGGTAAATGAAATACTATCGATAGCCGATTCTTGCTGGTAGATATTACGAGCTTTTACTTTAAAAGTATAATGTCCGTCTGGAAGATTAACAAAGTCGACTTCGTTTTTCTCACTCCAAGCCGACCAATTTTCATCATATCCTTCTAAGATATAACTATACTCTATCGGTTGGTGGTCTTCAAAATAGGGCGCACTAAATTGGATGCCTATATAACTTTTGTTGTACTCAATTTCTATTTTCTCTATGTCCTTGTGAGTATTTCCTCCATAAACCATTTCTTTGTCCTTAGTAAAGACAGAGCGTATTATAGCATTAAAGTTATTTTTATAAGGGATTTGACCGTTGATATCATAACGAATTAAACCATCTGACGCACCAATCCATAGATAGGGTTCTTCATGGGAGTGGTATAGGGTATTTATTCTCCCCTTTTTAATTCCCCAAAATGGGCGATTGGTAAATGTTTTGTCTTTTTTGTTAAACAATCCGACATTGTTTTCTATGCAATACCAAGTAAAGTCATTGTCGTCATGTAAATAAAATAAAGCCTTGTTAACTGTACTGTCACCTAAAGACTGAGGCATGAAAAAAGTATAAGTTTCTCCATCCATCTCCGTTTCATCGATGTACAATATTCCTTCTGTTGATCCTAATACAATTTGGTTGTTAATTAACTGAGGAACTAAAATATGATCACTTGGTAAACCTGAGTTCTCTCCTGCTAAAAACTCAAAGGAATAAGTTGCTCCTTTACTAATTTTTAACACTCCTTGACCATGAACACCCATCCAGTAATGAGTAGTTCCATTTTTTGTTTCTTTTTCAATTCCTGTGATAGTAGTAAGGTTCTCCTTTAAAGCATAAACCAATTCCATTGTTAAAAGATGGTAGATGAAAACACCATTTGCTCCAGCAGCGACTAAAACCTGATTATCTTCATCAACAAATGTACTATTGGTGTTGTAGGGAGTTGTTTTTTTTATTTCTAATGGAGAAACAGATAAGTCTGTGCTGTATAAACCTTCACTTGTGCTGATATACAAAGTGTTTTTATAAATATCGAGATCCCAAACCGAGTAGTTGATACCTTCTATTTTTTCAAAGATACGGGCTAAACTTTTATCCTCATGATTTAGCCTAAAAAGTCCTTCGTTGGTTCCTGCAAATAAAAAGCTTTTGCCTTTAATACTTTGGTGAATAACAGCTTCTACACCTCCATGAATTCCTTGCTCATTGGAAAAATAAGATAGCCTTGATTCTAAGTTTATCAATGAAATACCATTGGCTGTAGTAATCCAAAGGTTTTTGTCTTCATCAATAAACTGCTGACTAATATCGTTAGAAATTAATCCCATTCTTTTATCAATTACTCCAAGCTCTTCTCCTTTTTTGTTAATAATAATCAGCCCTTTTCCTTTGGTTTGAAGACTAATTTTATCTTTTTGAATAGTTCTTCCTCCGAAAATTAAATGCTCCATTAATGCTTCGTCATTTGTTGATGCAATAGCTGAAACTATATTGGTTTGTAAATCCCACTCGTAAAGACCTACTTCTTGGGTAATAATTATTTTTTTATGAGTCGTTTTTCCTTCTACAATTCCAAATACACCAAACAATTCAAATAAGTCGGTACCTTCAATTTTGCTCCATTTATTATTTCCCCAAATAGTTAATCCTATACCTCGCATTCGAGCAATAATTCTTCCATCTACTTCAAAAATAGTATGTGCAGTTGAAGGCATCTCTATTAACTCAACTTTGTTGTTTGTATATAGAAATATTTGCTCTTCACTATGAAAGAAGATTCCTTCTTCCGTTTCATAAATTCCCCAGATTTCATTAAAAGGAACTTCTTTTCGAAGTGCTGAATCAACCAAAGAATGATAAGTATACTTTCCTATTTTATTAGGTTTAAGATATCCAAAGTCCCCCATTACCCCAACGTAAATTGTTTTATCGGATGCATAATGTAGTGCATGACATGCTCTTGTTGGTACAACAGGAATGGCATCCCAACGACTTCCATCGAATGTGAGAATGTTTCCCGTATTTCCAAAGTACATTACTCCTTTATCGTCTTGACAAATGCCTAGGTTCTCTGGAGCAAATTGACTTCCATAGTCAGAAGAGGTATAATTTGTAATAGGAGGGAAGATGCTTTGAGAAAAACCAACACTTCCTAAAAGGATATAAATTGCGATAAGAAGATATGTGATAGGGTGTTTCATAACTGCAAAGTAAAGAAAATCAGATGAATTATGATATTGTTCAGTAAAAATAATGTCAGAACCTACTTTAGATAAATTGTATTCTATAATTTAGGATGTTAAATATGAATTTCATGAAAGACTTAACTTTAAAAGACATTTTACAGCAGGTTGAAAAGTTTCACAATAGTTTTGGAATAGAGAACAATTATTCACCTACGACCAATATTGGTTCAGAACAATTTGAATTGCGTCACCGCTTAATGCAAGAAGAGAATGATGAGTATTTAGAAGCTGTAAAAAACAATGATTTAGTTGAAGTTGCAGATGCTTTGGGAGATCAGCTTTATATTCTATGTGGAACAATCTTAAAGCATGGAATGCAAGACTTAATAGGAGAAGTATTTGAGGAAATACAGCGTTCTAACATGAGTAAGCTTGACTATAATGGTAAGCCTGTTTACCGTGAAGATGGGAAAATCTTAAAAGGAGAAAATTATTTTAGACCTAATATAAAATCAATTCTAAATCGATAATTATGGCTTTTAACATTCGGGTTTATGGAGTTTTAATCAATGAAAATGATGAGGTTTTATTGTCAGACGAACGTAGATTTGGAAGAGAGTTTACAAAATTTCCTGGTGGAGGTTTGGAACTGGGAGAAGGTATAAAAGATTGTCTTATACGCGAGTTTAAAGAAGAACTAAATCTAGAAATTGAAGTAAATGAATTAATTTACTTGACTGATTTTTATCAAGCTTCTGCTTTTAACAAAGAAGATCAAATCATAAGTATTTATTATAGGGTTTCTGCTAAGAATACAAGTTTGATTAAAACATCAACTCTTCCTTTTGACTTTGTTGGGGATAGTATAGAGTCGCACCGTTGGAAAAAACGCTCAGAATTAAGTGCAAATGATGTAACTTTTCCAATTGATAAACTGGTGGTAAACCTGATTTGATATTCTTTTATCCTAATCTTTTCTGAACGTAAGTATTGATCTTTTCATAAAATTGCTCAGGTGTATAGGTTCTCCAAGAAACATCTTCTAATTCACCGCCTAATACAAAATACTGATCCAAATGTATTTCGTTGAATTCACGGATTACATGGTCATGAAAATTGACCAAAGCAATATAACCATCATCTAGCTCATCAAACCATTCTTCATAATAACAATCATCAGAATAGTGAAAGTTCAGCACATTCTCTCCAATTAAAATGAATTTATCAATGCCTTCTTCCATCATATGTTCGATGATATCTCTTTTGAGGGTCATGATGTCATTATTTATAGCGTCATTCCATTCACCAATAAGTTCAATTATTGTAAAGCCTTCATCGTAATCGGTGTATAGAATTTTAATGAATAGAGTAGAGGACCCAAAATTATCCCATTGTGGATGCAATAGGTAGTTATAAATTTGTTCAGAATATTCAAATTCACTATACTCCTTATCAAAAAACGGAGAGCGTTCGTCTTCCGATGAAATATAATGGTCTCTCCAGTTAAAATAGGGTTCTATTGCATGCATATTGCAAAGTTATAATATCAAAAGATGAAAAGCTGCTTTTTAGGCTTAATAATTGCTAACATCAAATCTAATTTGTTTATTTTCAAGTTACAATTTTAAAAGCATGAGAAGAAATTGAACAAGAAACTATATATTTATGAATTCAAAATACAATTTTAAAACGTTAACTTATATCACATATGAAAAATAAAATACACTTCCTTTTAACAGGAGCTTTGATGCTAGCGCTATTAATTGGTTGTAAAGCCAAAAGTACAAGTGATTTGAATGCTGATGTTGCAACATTTGTCAGTAACTCAAATGAAGTCGTGGGTTACGGTTATATCGATTTTAATGCAATTATGGATAAATCAGAACTAACTCAAAAACCTGAGATTGGTTCGTTTATCAATGAACAGCTTTCTGAAATAAAGTCAGGATTAAATTTATCAGATAAGATCCATTATGCATTGGAAGGACCATTAGACAAAAACGGAACGCCTAAATATACTTATGTTTTTATGAGTATAAAAGATAAAGATAGTCTCAAAAATATGTTTGAGGAAATGGGATTCTTCTTTGAAAAGGAAAATGATCTGATGGTGTTCTATGATATGAATATGGCTATTGGATTCAATGATAATACCGCGGTTATGATTGCTGGAGAATTTGGTGATGAAGCAACAGGTCTTCTAGCAAATACTTTTGCCTCTTTTAAACTAAAAGAAAAAGATGAGCGTGTTACTGAAGTTTTAGCTATGAAAACTGACATTTTAATAGCTTCCAATCTTGAAAATCTTTATAAAACATCAAATACATCTTTACAAAACTTGTCCCAAAAACAACAAGAAGAGATAGAGGAAATGGTTGAAGATGGACACCTTGTTTTTAGTCTTGATTTTAATAATGGAGACCTAACAGCTAAATTAGATATCTCGAAAGTGAATGAAGAGTTGAAAGAAGCTTATTTCTTTAAGTCAAAAGGAGCAAGTGAGATCAATAAGAATATTGGTCCTGGCGAACCTTTCATAGCTATGGCTTTATCCTTAGATATTGATAAATTAGAAGAGTTAATGTCGCGTTTCTCTCCAGATTCTGAAAAATCACTTTTCCGCTCGTTTGGGTTGCAGGGATTAATGATGGATACAGCACTAGGTGATGATTTGTCTGATATTATGAATGGAAATATTGGTTTTATGATTAGTGATAAACTGTCAGATAATGATGTAATGGGAATGGGAAGTATTCCAGGAATAAATGTTTATTTAGGATTAGGTAAAGACAATCAAAATATGTTAGATCTTCTTGAGACTTTTTCAGAAGAAGAGACGATACAAGACCTAGGAGATGATTATTATCGATATGAACAATCAATGATGCTGCTTAAAGATAATGCTGTAATTATTCATAGTAATGACTCATTAAAGCAAGACTTTAAAGTAGAGCCTATTCAAACAGCTTCTGTAATGCCTGATTTTGGAAATAAACCATTGTCATTATTTATTGATTTAAAGAAATTTGCAGATTCAGAATTGAACATGACAGGTGGACAGTATGATATGTTATTCGGACTCTCGGACCATTTAACGATTACTGGAGACAATAATGAGTTTGTTTTAAAACTTGTTTTAAAGGACAAAAAAGAAAATATTTTAAAACAGTTAGTAGATGCTTTTGAAGACGACTTAAAGAATCAAGTAGGCAATATTTCATTCTAAGGTTTATTTAAGACATAAAACTATTCGGTTTAGAGGTGCTAGTCGTAAAAGTTAGCACCTCTTTCTGTTTTAATGAATAAGTAGAAATCAGCTATTTATAAGTGTAGCTAATTAAATTCTCATATTTAACTCATTTATTAATTGATTTCTCTTGGTAAACCTTTATTTATTCTTTATATTTATATCACAAACAATCACACAAAGGTGCTCGATTTGTTTGAGGTCGAAAGACCGCCCATGTAGCGTTGTTTGAAACTTAAAATATTACAATTAGAACTGTACTTGAATTATCAATGGCGGGCCTCCCTACTTCGTTTGCGAAAAGGATAACCCAGAGGATTACAGAAATAAATCAGAGGTTCTATACATGTCGATCTGAAGTTTCCAGATTTTAAGCTACATGGGTTTTTTATTCTTTTCCATTCTTTCGTTTTTCTTCACAAAATTGCTTTAAGCAGTATCTTTTTATAATTATCAAAATATAGGGTTATTCCTAAAATAGATTGGTTTATAATCCAATTCTAATTGCGAATTAATACTTGAAAAATACGATCCTAAGATTTAAACTTCGTCGTCGTTCGGTTAAAACATATTTTTCATTATCTTTAATATTACATGTCAGAAGAACGAAAAATATACTCTTTAACTCAATTAAACCAGTCCTTTGAAAAACACATTTGGGAACAGTTTTCTCAACGTGATTTTTGGATTACTGCTGAATTAATTAAAATCAATCAAAAGAGTGGTCATTTTTATATCGAACTGGCAGATAGTCACGACGAAAAAACAACAGCACGAAGTTTTGCAACAATTTGGGCTTCTACATATAGTACAATTGTAACAGATGTAGGATTAAAAGAGGTGCAAGGTATTCTACAGCCCGGAAACAAAGTGTTGATTAATGTCAAAATTGAATTTCATACGATTTATGGCTTGAAACTAAAGATTCGTGCAATTGACCCCGCATATTCTTACGGAGAAATTGAGCGCAAACGACAAGAGGTTATAAAGCGATTGAAAAAAGAAGAGATTTTTGACTTACAAAAAGAATTGCGTTTACCTACAATTATAAAGCGTATAGCGCTTATTGGTTCTCCCAATACTTCAGGATATAGAGATTTTCAAAATGAATTATTGGTCAATCATGATTATAATAAATTCGTAATCAAAGAATTTCCCGTGCGTGTGCAGGGAGATGCTGCAGTAAAAGAAATTGTGGCTGCTATTAAAGATGCAAATCTCCATGATGCAGATGTTATTGTAATCCTGAGAGGAGGTGGAAGTAAAATGGATTTAGCTCTATTTGATGACTATGATATCGCTAAAGCAATTTGTAATTCTCGACTGCCTGTTCTAACAGGAATTGGTCATGAAAATGATGAAGTCGTTGCTGACTTAGTAGCACGCGTGACTTTTATAACTCCTACTGCTGTGGCAAGACATATCCATTATGCTATTAGTTCTTTTAAAGAAATCATGCGTGAATTGCATGATAAGAGTATTCAAATGTCATTGCAGTTGCTGAGTGAAAGCAAAGAAGAATTCACACACTACAACAATTATCTGTCGCATTATAGCCGTGAATTAATCCATTATTGGAGAAGTACTTTTCAGGAAAAAGAATATGAAATCCTTCAAAAAAGCAGAACTTTACTCTATGAAGGAAAAGATGTTTTAGCAGCTCTAAGCCATAGAACTTCTTCTGAACTTCAAAGATTAGTTCAGCAGGAAGGAAGTTATTTGGAGAGGTTTTTAGATAGGGTTTCAGATTTAAGTCAACAGCAAATTGAGCGTGAAAAAGATTTGAATCTTAATCAAATACTTTCATCGGTTCAATTATTGTCACAGCAAATAATTGATAGAGAACGTATTGTTTTTAGTAATCAAGAGGAACTATTAGGATTGTTAAATCCATTGAAAATATTGGAGTCTGGATATACAATTTCAACAATTGAAGATCAGGACGTCAAGAATATAGAAGTGAAAATAGGAGCAGAAATGAAAACTCTTGCTTTTAATTATTTAATTACGAGTAAAGTCGTTTCTAAAAAAGAAATTAAACATGAAGATAACTGATAAAACAACTTACGAAGAAGCATTGCAACGCTTAAAAGAAATTGTAGGGGCGCTTGAATTAAAAGAAATAAAAATTGATAATCTATCAGAAACGGTTATTGAAGCAAAGGAATTGGTTGATTTTTGCCGTAAGAAATTAGACAAAACCGAAGAGGATATCAAGCGTATTATTGCGCCAGACGAGGAAAATGAGTAAAGAAGAAACACGTAAAATAATCCATATTGATATGGATGCTTTTTATGCCTCTGTGGAACAACGCGATAATCCAGAGTTGCGTGGACAACCCTTAGCAGTTGGAGGAACGGGAGGTAGAGGCGTGATTGCTGCAGCGAGTTATGAAGCTCGTGAATTTGGAGTTCGCTCTGCTATGCCTTCGCGTGTTGCATTACGTAAATGCCCAAAACTCCTTTTTGTAAAACCTGAGTTCGAGAAATATAAAGCTGTTTCACAAGAAATAAACGCCATTTTTGAGCGTTATACTCCTATAATTGAGCCATTATCGCTTGATGAGGCTTTTTTAGACGTAACTTATTCTAAGTATGAAATGCAGTCAGCCACGCTGATTGCACAACAAATTAAGAATGATATTCGAAATGAATTAGATTTGATTGCTTCAGCTGGTGTTTCTTATAATAAGTTTCTAGCCAAAATTGCGTCTGATCAAGATAAGCCTGACGGACTTTTTGTGATAACTCCTGAAGAAGGTCAAGCGTTTATCAAAGAACTGCCTATTGAAGACTTCTTTGGTGTCGGTAAAGTAACAGCCGAAAAAATGAAAGCCAATCAAATTTTTAAAGGATCTGATTTGTTGCCTTACTCAAAATGGGAACTACAACAACTTTTTGGAAAAACGGGTGGCTTTCTATACGATATTGCTAGAGGAGTAGATGATAGAGTGGTTCAATCAGAGAGGGTGAGGAAGAGTGTAGGAGCAGAAATGACATTTTCTGAAGATGTAAAAGATGAGATCAGCATTAACGAAAAGTTTTCTCAGGTATTTGAAAAGTGGTGGACTCGTTATGAAAGTCATGGCAAAAAAGGACGTTCCGTAACTTTGAAAATAAGGAACTATGAATTTGAAACAATTACCCGCTCTATTACTGAGCCAAACTATGTTTCGAGTAAAGTAGAAATCCGTGAGAAGTTAACTGAATTACTGAAAGAAGCGATAGCTCCAGGAGTACCTTTGCGTTTGATAGGCGTTTCAATTAGTGGTTTTGAAATGGAAGAGTCTGAAAAAGAAGTGAAACAGTTGACAATTTGGTAGTAGGAACAGTTTGCATACTATCTCTACTACAATCCCTCATTCTCCAGAATGAAATCCCAGCTTGCACTTCCAAAACCGCTATTTGACCAATTTACTAATTGTGGAGAACCAGAATTGTCTTTATAAATTAAATTTGGATATCCATCAGTAATAATTGACCTTAATAAAGTTGATTTTGGAAATAATCCAACCTCAATTAAACCCTCGCTGCGTTCTGTATATTCTTCAACTGCCAACTCATCGTCATTGATAACTAAAACAGACATTGGTAATGCTGGATAGATATCTTTTACACGTTTCATTTCTTCTAATCTTTCATAACAGTGTGAACATCCTGGTAAAGCAATCATCGTGAGTCCATGTTTAAATGTGTTTTCATTTTCTCCAGCTAGTCTTATTTCTCTGTATTCGTGGCTGAAATCTCCTTCGTAAATCGGATTTACAGCAAATGCAATTCCGCATCCACCAAAAAGAACAAAAATACTAACGAGTCTTCTCATAGTTAAAGATGTCTCCATTAAAAACTGACTATAAACTTGATAAATGATTAAGCACACTGCAAAGAATTCAAACATGTAAGGGAGGATCTTAGAAAATGTAAAAGACAATCGCATTGTTAATCCCAATGCGATGATTGAATTGTGAGCGAAAACTAATAAAGCTAAAATCAATACGGAAAGGACAATTCTAATCATCTTAAAATACTATTAAATTACTTTTAGTTGGTGTTTAAAGTAACGTTGAAATCTGAAGTTAACTCAAGCTTTCCATCAACAGTTTCTTCGCTTCCAGGTTTTTTAAAACCTTTAATCTTTGTTGTTTTTCCTTTTGTAATGAGGTCGTTCAGCTGTTTGTTACTGAGCTTCTTCCCCATGAATTCAAAAGGAATAACAAACTTACAACCTTCTTTGTAATGTGCACATCCATAGGCCTTTTTGCCTTCTAAGAAACCTTCTTTTTTACAGCTAGGACATTCTAAAGAAGTAATATCTACTTTTGCTGTCTTGGCTCTTTTCTTTTTTGGTTTGTCTTTTTTATCTTCTTCTTTAGTGTCGTCCAATATGCGAATGACTTTCTTTTCGGTATTAAAAAGCACTTCATTAGTTAGGTCAACTACCATTTCAATTAATTCTTGCTTGAATTGAGCTGGTTGATACTCTCCTTTTTCTATTAATCTCAATTTACGTTCCCAATCCCCAGTTAATTCAGGAGATTTTAAGGTCTCGTTGTCAATTACTTGAATTAAGTCAATTCCTGTATGTGTTGCTACAATTGATTTTCCAGAACGTTCGATGTAACGTCTGCGGAACAAAGTTTCAATAATATTTGCACGTGTAGAAGGTCTACCAATACCGTTATCTTTCATTAATTCCCTAGCCTCTTCATCGTCAACTTGTCTCCCTGCAGTTTCCATAGCACGAAGTAATGTTGCTTCAGTATATGGTTTGGGTGGAGAAGTTTGCTTTTGATCAATTCGAGCTTCATGGGGACCTTTTTCGCCTTTTTCGAAAACAGGCATTAAATTTTCCTCTTTACTTTTCGATTTCGAATCATCTTTTTGATAGACTACACGCCATCCTGGTGATAGAATTTGCTTTCCTGTAGCTTTAAATTCTAATTTTAAAACTTCACCTAAAACTGTTGTATTACTAACTGTACAGTCGGGATAAAAAACAGCAATAAAACGTTTTACAATAGTGTCGTAGATTTTTTGTTCATCAGGTGTAACTCCACTTAACTTAACTCCTGTTGGAATAATCGCATGGTGATCTGTTACCTTTTTATTGTCAAAAACTTGTTTGCTCTTCGGTAGTTTTTTACTTAGTAACGGTGAGGTCAGCTCCTTGTAATAATCCAGATTTTGCAATATTCCTTGTACTTTTGGGTATACATCATCAGGTAGATATGTTGTATCTACACGCGGATAAGTTACTAACTTCTTTTCGTATAAACTTTGAATTAATTTTAGTGTTTGATCTGCTGAATACCCTTGTTTTTTATTGGCTTCTACTTGTAATGCTGTCAAATCAAATAAGCGAGGTGGTTTTTCCTTTCCTTCCTTTTGTTCAAATGAAGTGATTTCAAAAGGTTCGTCTTTTATTTTCCCTAAAGCATATTCAGCTTTTTCGAGTTTTTTTATTTTTCCTAAAACACTGTTGAATTCTGTTCCACGATATACTGTTCTCAGTTCCCAAAAGTCCTCAGGTTTAAACCCATCAATTTCTAATTGACGGTTAACGATCATTGCTAAGGTAGGAGTTTGTACTCGACCTATTGAAAGTACTTGACGTTGTAGTGCAAATTTCTTTGTAAATAATCGAGTAGCATTAATCCCTAGTAGCCAATCTCCAATAGCTCTAGCGCTTCCAGCAGCATATAGATTGTTAAATTGATTTCCGTCTTTTAAGTTGGCAAACCCTTCTTTTATAGCTTCCTCTGTTAATGAGCTAATCCATAATCTTTTTATAGGTGCTTTGGTTCCGGATTTAAGAAAAACCCATCTTTGAATTACTTCTCCTTCTTGCCCAGCATCCCCACAATTAATGATTTCTGAAGCAGCACACAATAGTCTTTTTACAATATGAAATTGACGTTGAATTCCTTCGTCTTCGATAACTTTTACACCAAACCTTGAGGGAACCATAGGTAGGTGTCTCAAATTCCAATACTTCCAATCTTCAACATAATCCCTTGGTTCTTTGAGGGTGCAAAGATGCCCAAATGTCCACGTTACTTGATATCCGTTGCCTTCATAGTAACCGTCTTTACGCTGGGTTGCACCAATCGTATTAGCAATGTCTTTTGCGACACTTGGTTTCTCAGCAATACATACTTTCATGAATTAACGTGTAAATTTTTTAACGGTAAATGAATGCGGGTTTTTATCATCACTCTTAAACTCCAATATGTCTTCTTCTTCCCAGTTTTCCCAATTAACAAAAGGGAAGTAAGTGTCTGCATCAAAGGTTTCGTTTACTAATGTGACGTACATTTCGTCTATTAAATCCTGCTCTAAAGCCAGTTGATAAATTTGTGCTCCACCAATAATAAAGCATTTTTTATCAACTTCTAAATGCTGTTTTAAATCTTTTAAATCAGTGATTAAGATAGCACCTTCTGGATTATAATCAGGGTTTCTAGAAATAACAATATTCTTTCGATTGGGTAAAGGACGAAATTTTTCCGGAATAGATTCCCAGTTTTTTCTTCCCATTACTACAATCTGACCTTGCGTTGTTTCTTTAAAGAATTGCATATCACGAGGTAGTCTCCACAACAAATCATTGTTCTTTCCGATTTCTCGGTGTTTTCCCATTGCTACAATCAGTGCACACTTCATAATCACGTGTTTTTAAACGGCAACTGCTGCTTTGATGTGTGGATGTGGATTGTAGTTTATTAATTCGAAATCTTCATATTTAAAATCGAAAATATTCTTAACATCAGGATTGATTTTCATTGTAGGTAATGGTAAAATTTCTCTTGAAAGCTGAAGTTTTGTTTGTTCGAAATGGTTAGAGTAGAGGTGAACATCTCCAAAAGTGTGAATAAATTCTCCGGCTTCTAAGCCACAAACTTGAGCTAGCATCATTGTAAATAGAGCATAGCTTGCAATATTGAAAGGAACCCCTAAAAAGGTGTCGGCAGAGCGTTGATAAAGTTGACAGCTTAGTTTTCCATCAGCTACATAAAACTGAAACAAGCAGTGGCAAGGTGGTAAAGCCATTTTCTCAACATCAGCAACGTTCCAAGCACTTACAATATGTCTTCTCGAATTGGGATTGTTTTTTAATTGTTCAACCAAATTCGAGATTTGATCAATTGTTCCTCCATTGCCATCTGGCCATGAACGCCATTGGTGTCCATATACTGGACCCAAATCACCATTCTCATCCGCCCATTCATCCCAAATAGATACTTTGTTGTCTTTTAAATATTTGATATTGGTATCACCAGTAATAAACCAGAGGAGTTCATGAATAATTGACCGTAGATGTAATTTTTTAGTCGTAATTACAGGAAAGCCTTTGCTTAAATCAAAACGCATTTGATGTCCAAACACTGATCTGGTCCCTGTTCCTGTTCTATCTCCTCGGTCAGTCCCATTATCAAGGATATGCTTTAATAAATGATGATATTGTTCCATGATTTCTAAAATTGAAAGTCTAAAATTAAGAGTTTTATTGATAGAACCGGACTACTTCATGAGGAAATTATCACAAACGATTGTGAGTCCTTTAGAGATGCTGAATTGAGAACGTTATTCTTTTTAATTAAAATGGAGATATAATATGATAGTTGAATATAAGGCGATATTTTTTTAACTTTCCACTTAAAATACCTCAAATGCAAAAATATATTCTTTCAGGATTGTTGTTTTTTTTACTTATAGCTTGTGGAAACTCTGATAAATTATTCCCCAAGAAATACCTAGGGAATTATCATGGAACGCAAGATGCTTATGAGATTCGTATGGAGGGAGATCCTATTGAAGTTCCATCAGCAAAGTATGAACTTGTTTTAGACTACGGAAAACTATGGATGAGTTCACCTAAACAAAAAATGGAGGGAGTTTATAAGGTGAAAGCAGAAACTAAAATGTATTACACATTTGTCGTTAAACTTGAGAATGGTGTTGTTGAAGAATGGCAACTGTGGAAAAAAGGAAAAAAGTTAATTCGAAAATCTATCGCCCCACAGCCTGAATTGATCTTTGTTGCAGATTAGCAGTCTATTTATTTTAATAATTCTGAATTAAGCTCCTTTTTATCTTGAAAACTCCTTAATTATCATTATGTTCATAAAAACTGTTGCTGAAAAAAAATAACAACTCTACTTTTAACAGTAGAAATTAAAGAAGATTTACTATTTTTACCTCCAAACAATATAATTATGTCTAAAAGAACTTATTTTGATAATTCGACTGTTGCATTAGGAACAATATACACAGTCTTCTTAATTGGAGTAATCTTAGCAATTGTATTTTTTGGATAACCAATAAATAACAATAGACTAAACCCTAATTAAAAACAAATTTACTTTGGAAGAATACACAATGAATGCCCTATCCTATAATACGGAAAGGGCTCAATTACATATTCCTGAATATGGAAGGAACGTTCAAAATATGATCAATTATGCAAAGCAAATTGAATCAAGAGAAGAGCGTAACCTTGCTGCTCGTGCTATAATTGATGTAATGGGACAATTAAACCCTCACCTTCGAGATGTTGAAGATTACACCCATAAATTGTGGACACACATGTTTATCATGAGCAATTTTGAAATTGATGTGGATTCTCCATATGAAATACCTGAGCCTGAATCGTTGTCAGAACGACCAAAAATAATGAACTATCCTCGTAATAAGAGTAAATATGGTCATTTTGGACATTATGCTGAGAAGATGATTAGAGAAGCAGGAGATGTTGAAGAGGCTGAAGAAAAAGAGTACTTAACAGAAGTTTTAGCTAATTTACTTAAGAAGAATTACCTCAGTTTTCATACAGAAAATGTTGAAAACAGTGCTATACTTTCTCATCTTAAAGAACTGTCAGGTGGAAAATTAAAATTGGAAGATGTTACTTTGTTGAAACCGACCAATACAATTTTAAAGACAGTTGGAGTTACTCCAAAAAAGCCTACTAAAAAGCACAAGTCTAAAAAACGTAGAAAATAAATATTATGGCATCATTTGAGATATATGGAGGTAAGAAATTAAAAGGAGAAGTTGTTCCACAGGGAGCGAAGAATGAAGCTTTGCAGATTCTTTGTGCTGTGTTACTGACACCTGAAAAAGTAACTATTTCTAATCTGCCAGATATTATAGATGTCAATAAACTAATAAATCTTCTCCAGGCAATGGGAGTGAAGATTGAAAAAGTTGAAAAAGGTACTTATATTTTTCAGGCTAAAGATGTAGATCTTGATTACTTGAAATCGGAAGACTTTAAAGCTAGAGCTAGCGGATTAAGAGGGTCTGTTATGATTATTGGACCTTTATTATCTCGTTTTGGGAGAGCGTTTATGCCGAAGCCAGGCGGAGATAAAATTGGAAGAAGAAGATTAGATACACACTTTGAAGGTCTTATTAAATTAGGAGCTAACTTCAATTTTGACTCTAAGGAACATTTCTACACTGTTGAAGCAAAAAAATTAGAAGGAGTTTATATTCACATGGATGAGGCTTCTGTTACAGGTACAGCTAATATTGTTATGGCTGCTGCTTTAGCAAAAGGTAAGACTACTATTTATAACGCTGCATGTGAACCATATCTTCAGCAACTGTGTAAGATGCTCAACAATATGGGGGCTAATATCACAGGAATTGGAAGTAATTTACTACATATAGAGGGAGTAAAAGAAATGAAAGGTTGCTACCATCGTATTCTTCCTGATATGATTGAAATAGGGAGTTTTATAGGGTTGGCTGCAATGACTCAATCTGAAATTACTATTAAGGATGTTGGTTACGAACACTTAGGAATTATTCCAGAGGTGTTTAAGCGTTTGGGGATTAAATTAGAGAGACGTGGAGATGATATTTATGTTCCAGCTCAAGAATCATACGAGATTGATACCTTTATTGATGGTTCTATTTTAACCGTATCTGATGCGCCATGGCCAGGGTTTACTCCTGATTTATTGAGTATTATATTGGTTGTTGCTACGCAAGCAAAAGGAAGTGTATTGATACACCAAAGAATGTTTGAATCTAGATTGTTTTTTGTCGATAAACTAATTGATATGGGGGCGCAAATTATTTTGTGTGATCCGCATAGAGCAACTGTTATTGGAATGAATAGACAAAATCCATTGAGAGGTATACAAATGACTTCTCCGGATATTAGAGCGGGTGTTTCTTTGTTAATTGCTGCCCTATCTGCAGAAGGTAAGAGCGTTATCCATAATATTGAGCAAATTGATAGAGGATATCAAGATATTGACATTCGTCTGAATAATTTAGGAGCAGATATCAGAAGGGTATAGTTATTGCTTAATCCAAAACAAACTCAATAAGTGATATGAAGAATTTAATTTTATTTCTCGTAGGTTTCCTTCCATTCTTAACTTTTTCACAACCTAAAAATGGTATGCGAGCAATGAACTTTACCCTTTTAGATCAAGATGGTAAGATGGTTGCACTTTCAGATTATAAAGGTCAAGTTGTTCTATTGGATTTTTGGGCTTCATGGTGTGGACCTTGTAGACAAGAAAATCCAAATATTGTAGAAGCATACAACAAGTATAAGAATTCAAAATTTTCTAATGGAAAAGGTTTCGTAGTTTTAAGTGTTTCTCTAGATAGATCTGAAGATGCTTGGAAAAAAGCCATTGTTAAAGATAATTTGAAATGGGATGGACATGTGTGGGATAAGAAAGGCGAAGTGACACGTAAATACGGTGTTCGTTCAATTCCTCATTCTTTTTTAATTGATGGTGATGGTAAAATTATTACACAGGGCGACGCTTTAAGAGGAATCGGATTGCATATTCAAATCGAAAAGCTCATAAAGAAGTAAGACTCAATCTTTACTTTTAATTAATACATTTTTTGTTAAAGTCATTCTAAGGTCTCGATTGCGTGAACCTGAAGATTTTAATTACTTCTTGTAATCAGTTTGTTATTCACAATTGAAAGTAGCAAGTATAGCGCTACTATAACAGGAATTGCCCAAACCCACAAAAGTACAATAGCCAAAAGCGAAATAAGTAAGAATACATACCTGATCTTATTTTTCTTCCAACTAAAGCTTGTAAACTTTAAAGCAAATAAAGGAATTTCGGCTACTAATAATATTGAGAATAAAGCCACCAAAGAAAGAAGTAATTGATCCTTTATTAATGTCATTGACACAACTGTTTTCCAGTTTTCCTGACCAAAACCATCCCAAAGTAATAATGCAAATGAAGCAAAAAACAGACTGTTTGCGGGTGTTGGTAATCCAATGAATCCAGTTGCTTGTCGTTCATCAAGATTAAACTTAGCTAATCTGAATAAACTCATAAATGGAATAAGCAAAGCAAAGAAAGGCATCACTTTGTACCAACCGTAAAAATGAGTAGGAAGAAATGGAGATCCATTACCAACTAGGTCATTAAGGTAAACTTGTATCCATAACTGAACACTGAATCCCATTGTACCTTCAAGCCATAATTCATTAAGTCCACCGCCGTTTACAAGAATAATATCCCAAGCACCAGAAATAACTAGTAGAACGAAGACGATAAGTCCTGGAGCAACTCCAAAAGTCACCATATCAGCTAATGAATCTAGTTGTTTCCCGAGTTCACTTTGTTGTTTCATTAAGCGCGCAACGAAACCATCTAAGAAGTCACATATTGCGCCGGCAATGATTGCCAGCACAGCCCATTCTAGTCTTCCGGAAAAAGTGAGAATAATACTGGAAACTCCAAACAATAAATTGAAGCCTGTTAATATATTTGCTATTGTAAACATCTGTACAAAGAAACAAATAATGTTCTAATGAGGTTTTACTTTTGTGGAATTTATCTCTTCTTCTTTTAATTTATCAATTAATTTCTGAGTGATAGTTGTCCTTTATCATGATTTACAACGTTGTGTTGATTAAATTTATATTTTTATACAATAATTTGTACATTTTTACGCTTTGGTTGATACTATGAAAATACACTTTTTGATACTTACCCTTTCTGTAATTCTATTGAATGGACAACTTTTTTCTCAGGATGGAAGCGTAGCGCCAAAATATTCAAACGAATTCTTACAAATTGGTGTAGGTGCTCGTTCACTTGGGATGGGTAACGCAATGGTTGCAGGTGTTAATGATGTGACTTCTGTTTATTGGAATCCAGCAGGGCTAACTGGTGTTACAAATAAGTTAGATGTAAGTTTAATGCATTCTGAATACTTTGCTGGAATAGCTAAGTATGACTATATCGGATTAGCACATAGTATTGACGAGAAAAGCTCAATTGGATTTGCAGCGATTCGTTTTGGAGTAGATGATATTCCTAATACTACACAATTAATAAATAACGAGGGAAATATAGACTATGATCGAATTACGCTTTTTACAGCAGCTGATTATGGATTTTTATTCTCCTATGGTAGAAAGTTGGGTGTCGAAGGCCTAAGTGTTGGTGGAACTGTAAAGGTGATTCACCGTAGAGCAGGAGACTTCGCTAGAAGCTGGGGGTTTGGTCTAGATGCCGGTCTTCAATACTCACTAAACGATAAGTGGTATTTTGGTGCAATGGCAAGAGATATAACTTCCACATTTAATGCTTGGATATTTAACCTGGACTCTGATATGCAAGAGGTTTTCCTTGAAACAGGAAACGAAATTCCTGAAAATGGTTTGGAACTAACTATGCCAAGACTGATCTTAGCAGCTAAACGCAAGTTCGATATCGGATGGCAAGATATAAGTATTGCTCCTGAGTTTAATGCTGCGATAACTACAGATGGTAAAAGAAATACTTTGATTCGTTCAGGTGTTGTAAGTATAGATCCTGTATTTGGATTAGAAGTTGGCTGGAGAGATATTGTGGCGATAAGAACAGGAGTTAACAACTTTCAATATGTTAAAAAATTCGATGATAGTAAGTCTATGGTTTTTCAACCAAATATCGGTTTAGGTGTTACAATTAAAGGAATTACACTAGATTATGCCTTCACAAATATAGGGAATCAGTCAGAAGCATTGTTTTCTCACGTAATTTCCCTTAAATTTGGATTCAAATAGTGATTGTCTATAAACTAACACTTTAACATCACTCTATGAAAACAACAGTTGTCTTTTTATTGGCCTTAATAACTACACTACATACTTGGGCACAGCCTTATGGTAATGAGTGGGTTAACTATAATCAAAAATATTATCAGTTTTCAATTGTAGAAGACGGGTTATACCGTATTCCATATCAAAGTTTAGTTGATGCTGGAATTCCAATAAGTTCGATATCTGCAAATCAATTACAGATTTTTGGAAAACAAAGAGAACTCCCTTTGTATGTTAAAGATAATGGCGATAATAGTATTAATCCAGGTGATTACATTGAGTTTTATGCTGAGCGAAATGATGGATGGTTAGATTCACTTTTGTATGATAATCCTACAGATATTGGAAATCCTGCTTACTCTTTATACAACGATACATTGTTTTATTTCTTAACTTGGACTACAGGTCCTACGAAGCGTTATCTTAATGAGACAGATGTTAATTTTTCAATTTATTCAACTTCTCCTTACGTTTTAGCTAAAAGCGAGGTAGATTATAATTCGCAATATTATGGAGGATACTCTGCTTATTCTTCTTACAGTTCTTTTTTCTCTCCAGGAGAAGGTTGGGGAGGACCGAACTATAATGGGGCTTCTAATTATTCATTAACAATTCCTATATCAACGCCTAATATTTATACCGGATCAGGAGCGCCAAGTGTTGTGTTTCACGCAAAATCGAATTCAAATTCAAATGCTTCATATACAGGTACAGGAAATCATCATTTAAGATGGGAGATTGGAAGTAGTAACCTTGTCCTTTTTGATGAGGTATTCACGGGGTTTAGACAGACTGTTGTGAATACTAACTTACCTTCAAGTACACTTTCGAACGGAACAACCAATCTTTATTTTAAGATTATAGGAGATCAAGGTGCTGCCACTGATTATCAGTCTATAAGCTATATTTCATTAAAGTATCCTCGGGTAACTAATACGAATGCAGCTAAAGTTAATTGGGAAGTTGTAAATGCAACGAATCAAGCAAAAAGTAGAATTGATATTAATGGCGCTAATTTTACAAATCCTAGTGCTTACGTTACTGGTGGAAATGTTCCGAGAAGGATCCCTTTTGTAGAAAGTGGAGGAGTTTGGCAAGGTTTAATTCCAAACTCTATGAATGGTGCTAATCAACGTTTGATTATTGCGAGTGAGTCAGAGATTAAAACAATTTCTAATTTTAAACCTGTAAATGGAACAGGGAGTTTTACAGATTATAGCTTGCTGAATCTTGAAGGAGCTTATATTCTTTTGTACAATAAATCAATGCAGACTTCTGCTGCACAGTATGCTACTTATCGACGTTCCGCAAATGGGGGGAGTTATAACGTTGTAATGTGTGAAATAAATGATGCATGGTTGCAATATGGAGGTGGAGTTCCAAAGCATATTTTAGGTAGCCGTCGTGCGATAAATCACATATATAACTTGTCTGTTGAGAAACCTCTTGCGCTTTTTATTGTAGGAAAAGGTGTTTCTGAAGCAAGTGATCCCAATACTGGTTCTACCTATTCTCCGAGAAAAAACAGTCTTGTCAGTGCATTGAATATTGTCCCAAGTTATGGTAATCCTTCTAGTGATTTATGTATTACCGCTAAATGGAATGGTTCATCAAGTTTTACACCCGCGATTCCTACTGGAAGAATAGCAGCTAGAGATAATTCAGAGTTAAATGGTTACCTTAATAAGATTCGAATTTATGAGGCTGCTCAAAATCAAAACTCGATTTATAACAAGGAAACAAAAGAGTGGCAAAAACAGATTTTACATTTTGGAGGAGGAATAAATGCGTCTGAACAATCCTTGCTACAAGGTTATTTAAATGGAATGAAGAACACTATTGAAGGACCAGGATATGGTGGGCATGTGAGTTCTTATTTTAAAGAAACTTCAAATCCTTTTAATCCAGTTCAAACAACAGAAGTAAAAGACTTTTTAGAAAATGGTGTTTCCTTGATGACTTTCTTTGGACACGCATCAGCAGATGGGTTTGACCAAAACGTTGATGAACCTGCAAACTGGGGGAATACAGGGAAGTATCCAATGGTGATTGGGAATGGTTGCTACACGGGAGATATATATAAGTCTGATTATAATTCAACTGCTGAAAACTTTGTGTTAATTGAGGATTTAGGAGCGATAGGATTCCTTTCATCAACAAAATTAGGTTACGCATCTTATTTGAACATGTATTCTGCAGAATTATATAGACAGATGAGCCCTGATAACTATGGTGCGACCATGGGAGAACAAATGAAGCAAACCATTAGAAACTTAGAGATAAGTAATCCAGGTTTTTTAACTGAGGTGACAGCGCTCCAAATGATTTTACATGGAGATCCAGCATTGCGATTAAACTGGCATGGTAAACCTGAAATAGATTTAACTGTTCAGGATGTTTTCTTTTCTCCTTCATTAGTTGATTTAACAACAGATTCAATTTCTGTACATGTTATTTTAACCAATCTTGGAAGAAGTATTGAGGATACTTTCGCTTTGACAATCTCACGTAATTTTCCGAATTCGTCCATTGATTCAGTATACACACTCTCTGTTCCAGGATTAGATTATAGAGATACTATAAAATTTAGTATGCCTTTACAAGCTTCTATTGCTTCAGGTATGAATCAGTTTATTATTCAGGCTGACTTGCCATCATTTATTCCTGAACAATATGATGAGTATAATAACAATGAGGCCAGGGTAGATTTCTTTATTAATATTGATGGAATAGTTCCTGTGAAACCCTATAATTATGCTGTTGTTCCTAATGATTCTATTGTTCTAAAAGCTTCAACAGTCAATCCTATTGCTGCTTTTAATTCTTATAGATTTGAAATTGACACTACAGATTTGTTCAATAGCCCTTTTAGGAAATATGCAGTGGTGAATGGATTAGGAGGAGTAAAAGAAGTTTTTCCTTCAGACTGGAAGAATATATCAAGTAATGCTGCTTCTCCTTTGATTTTGGAGGATAGTGTTGCCTATTTTTGGCGTGTAGCTGTTGATTCGAGTGTGTTAAATTGGAGAGAGCATTCGTTCCAATATATAAAAGGCAAATCAGGTTGGGGACAAGATCACTTTTTTCAATTTAAGAATGGAGGCTTTAATGGTATAGCATATGATCGTTCGCAAAGAAAGAGAAACTTTGAAGGACGACAATTAGAACTTTCTGCAAATGTTTATGACGATGCAAATAATGTTCATAAATATAACTCAACGCTTTGGCAATTAAATGGTCAAAATGCTGAATATGGAATGTGTTTTACAACCCCTTCTCTTCATGTTGGAGTGGTTAACCCTTCAAGTGTTGATCCATGGGGAACCTTTAATAATGGTATAAATTCAGACCATCAATTTGGAAATGTGAACAGTGGTTCTGGTTGTAGAAATAGGGTTGAATACTTCTTTATTTTTAGACAAAATACAACTGCACAGCTTCAAGCATTTGAAAACATGGTGCTTAATGAAATTCCAGATGGACATTATGTTATTGTTTATACTACCGCTAGGGCAATGTATAGTGATTGGCAAACACTTTATCCTGGTTTATTCAATACTTTTCAAAGTTTAGGAGCAACGGGTATGACTCCTACTTCTCCCGAACGTGCATTTATTTTAATTTTTGAAAAAGGAGATCCTTCATCTGCAAAAATTATTCATGCTGAAAATTCAGGTGACTTTATTTCTTTATCTTCTAGTTTTACAGGTTCTGTAGGAAATGGAATCGAAACATCAACGATTATAGGTCCAGCATTGAATTGGAAAACACTTTATTGGAAACAAAGTAGTCTAGAACAGCCAACGAATGACTCCACACGATTGGTAATTCGTGGATTAAACGCAAATAAACAAATACAGATTGAAATAGATACAGTTTTTACTGCAAGAGACTCAATTCTTAATTTAAACAACTTGGTTGATGCATCACAGTATCCATACCTGCAATTACAGGCTAAATATTATGATGATATATCATTAACACCCGCTCAGGTTGACCGTTGGCACGTTTTGTTTGATAAGGTTCCGGAAGCAGCTATTGACGGGACTAATGGGTATGCTCTTTTGCCAAATTCTAATGACTCACTTCAGGAAGGAGTAGAGATGTCATTTGCCGTAGATATCAAAAATATTAGTGATTTACCAATGGACTCTTTGCTTGTTCATTATTGGATAACAGATAAAGATCAAGTGAGGTATTCTATTAATTATCAACGTCAAGATTCATTGCGAGTTGGTGGTGTTTTGCGTGATACAGTTCGCTTTTCTTCTAATGGTTTAGCAGGAATAAATACCTTGTGGATGGAGGTTAATCCTTATGTGAAAGGAATGAATAATGAATTTAAGGACCAACCAGAACAAGCTCATTTTAATAATTTACTTCAAATTCCGTTTCATTTGAACAAGGATGAGATTAACCCAATTCTAGACGTGACATTTGATGGTGATCATATATTGAATGGTGATATTGTTAATCCTAAAGCTGAAATTGTAATCAGTCTAAAAGATGAAAATCCATTCTTGGTAATGGATAAAGATTCAGATACATCTAATTTTGGGATTTTCTTAACCAACCCAGATGGAATACAGAAAAGAGTTCCATTTATGGATGGATCAGGAAATGAAAATCTACAATGGATTCCTGCGGATGGTTCAAACTTGAGATTCAAAATTATCTACAATGCAAACTTTGAAAAATCAGGTACTTATGAATTAATGGTTCAGGGTTCTGATAAGTCAGGAAACTTATCAGGTAAAGTTGAATACAGAATTAAATTTGATGTAATATTAGAATCAAGCATTACACATTTGATGAATTACCCTAATCCATTTTCAACTCAAACTCGATTTGTTTTCACTTTGACAGGTACTCAGGTTCCAGAAGATATGATAATTCAAATAATGACTGTCACAGGACGTATTGTGCGTGAGATAACAGAGGATGAACTGGGGTATATCAGAATTGGTAGAAACATCACAGAATACGCTTGGGATGGTCGTGATGAGTTTGGTGATCCGTTAGCAAATGGAGTTTATTTGTACCGTGTTAAAGCAAAGATTAATGGTGAGGATATAAAACACCGTGCTTCTGGAGCAGATCAACATTTTAAGAAAAACTGGGGTAAAATGTACCTGATGAGATAAACAAAAATTTACCTCGGAACCATTCTTGGCTTTTCTTTCTTTTCTCGAATTAAGTAAACACCAATTAATATTAGTGCTCCACTGAAAATATACCATGGACTAAATTTCTCGCCGTCTAATAATCCCCACATAATGGCTAAGATTGGTAATAAATAAGAAACACTACTTGCAAAGATAGGAGTAGTGTCTTGGATGAGTTTGTAGTAAATTACAATAGCAATAGTTGTTCCTACAATAGCTAGAATACTTACAAATCCAAATGCTGTCCATACTTCTGGAGTTGATTCATGATTTCCAAAGAACCCAGTTGAGGTTAGAATTATTAGCGCCGGAAATGCCCACATGGTAAACATACTTGCTGTTAACTCAATAGAGCTTAAGTGAGATAGTTTATCTTTAATAATCAATGCAGCTATAGCATAACAAATCGTTGCAAATACGATTAGTAGGGCATATCCAATCTGTGTTTCCTCTGTATTGGTTTCCGAGAAGAACATAAGCGTCGCGGCGCCAAAAAAACCTATAATTGCACCAAAAATCTGAGATATTTGTGTTTTTACTCCATAAAAAAGAAACCCGATCACCAAGACAAAGATAGGGACGAGAGAATCGAGTACTCCTGCTAACGAACTACTTATGTGTGTTTGCGCCATAGGGAATAAATATAAGGGGAGAAAATTCCCGAAAAGTCCAGCTAATGCAACATAGAAAAATGTTTTTTTCGTCATTTTTCGTATTACAGGAATACCAAGGAATGCTAATACAATCCCTGAAATTAAAACCCTAAGCGAGCCAATTTCATAAGGTGAGAACTCAAGTAATGACTTTTTGATCATTATAAATGAACTTCCCCATGTTAATGCCAAAACAATTAGCAAAAACCAACGGTTTCCTACAATACTCTTCATTAGAAAATGAATTAAATTATTAAATTTTTGGGTGTCCTGTGTAAGTGAAATGGTGTATTTATGCAAAAATTGTAATGGATGACAAACACAAGAAGTCTAAAAAATTCTTAGCTGAACCTAAAATGAAGGGGCAAAGGTAGATTAAGTTTTTCGAAATTCCATTTATCTTTTATTAAAATAGTGTTAAAAGAAGACTGAGGATTTTAAAAAAAATAAATGTATTAATGAATAGTCCGGAATGAGTGGGGGCATGTTCTAAATCTAAACAAAAAGACAGAGTAAGAATCTTTGCTTTCGCTCTCATTCTCACTCTGTTGTATGTACCCAGAGCGGGAGTCGAACCCGCACATCCGTAAGGATACATGGCCCTCAACCATGCCTGTCTACCAATTTCAGCACCTGGGCAAACTTAGGGTGCAAAGATAGGAAATTGTATCGTTATGTCATATTGAAGATGAATTATTTTTGAGAATGTTTTAGGGTAAAGACTTTGATGGATATTCAAAAAAAAATGGAGACTTCTTTCGAAGCCTCCATTCTTAATTAGTGAGTGATGTATAATTTATTTCTTTAAAGTTTCTACAACTGCTTTGAATGCACCTGGGTGATTCATAGCTAAATCCGCAAGAACCTTTCTATTCAGTTCAAGCTCGCTCTTATTGTATAATCCCATAAATTGAGAATAGCTCATTCCATGTTGTCTAGCTGCAGCGTTGATACGCATAATCCAAAGTGAACGGAATCTTCTTTTCTTTTGTTTACGATCTCTATAAGCGTAAACTAATCCTTTTTCAACAGCGTTTTTCGCTACTGTCCAAACATTTTTTCTTCTACCGTAGTAACCTTTTGCAAGTTTCATTACGTCTTTTCTTCTTGCTCTTGACGCTACGTGATTTACTGATCTTGGCATATTTTATTGTTTTTTGATGAAAAGTGCTTCAATGTTTCAGAAGTCTTAGGTACTCATCACCGGGTTTAAATACTAACCTCTGTCACCATGACAGATTAATTTTACTTCATGCAAAGCATAATCTTAACGTTTGGCTCATCCGCTTTAGTAACGTATGTAGTTTTTGTTAAGTTACGCTTTTGTTTTTTTGTTTTCTTAGTAAGGATGTGACTTTTGAAAGCTTGCTTTCTCTTAATCTTCCCACTACCAGTTACTTGGAATCTCTTCTTTGCACTGGATTTCGTTTTCATTTTTGGCATATTCTCACTATTTTTATTTACTCACTAATATTCTTTAAACTAATCCTTTTTAGGATTAATCATAATTGTCATTCTTTTACCTTCTAATTTAGGCATTAATTCAAGTGTACCGTAATCTGAAAGTTCTTGAGCAAAACGCAATAGCAAAATCTCCCCACGGTCTTTAAATACAATTGCTCGTCCACGGAAAAAGACAAATGCCTTTACTTTTGCCCCCTCTTGTAAAAACTTCTTAGCGTGATCTAACTTAAAGTTAAAGTCATGCTCTTCAGTATTAGGACCAAAACGAATTTCTTTGATTGTAACTTTCGACTGCTTAGCCTTAAGTTCCTTCTCTTTCTTCTTTTGGTTATATAAGAACTTTTTGTAATCCATGATTTTACAAACAGGGGGATTAGCTTTTGGCGAAATCTCAACTAAATCTAGATCTTGTTCTTCCGCCATTTGAATGGCAACTTTTGTGTCTAGAATTTGAGGTTCTTGCCCATCTCCAACTAATCGTATTTGCGGTACACGAATACGCTCGTTGATTCTGTTTAGCTCTTCAGTTCTTGGTTTAAACGTTCTTCTCGGTTTTCTCATTTATTTTTTTTATAAGCTAAGTGTTTCAATCTTTATGACTTAACTCTTCTTCTACTAATTTATTTATAATTTTAATGAAGTCATCAATAGACATAGAACCTAAGTCTCCTTCGCCTCTTTGACGAACGGAGATTGTATTCGATTCCATCTCTTTTTCACCAACAATAAGCATGAAAGGTGTCTTTCCTATCTCTGCTTCACGAATTTTCTTACCTATCTTCTCGTTTCTATCGTCTATGAATCCGCGAATATCGGAATTATTTAAAACATTAGAAACTTTTTGAGCGTATTCATTGTAATTTTCACTAATTGGGAGAATTGCATATTGCTCTGAAGATAACCAGAGTGGGAAGTCACCAGCACAATGCTCCAATAATACAGCTACAAATCTTTCCATAGAACCAAATGGAGCTCTATGAATCATTACCGGTCTGTGCTTTTGATTGTCTGCACCAATGTATTCTAGTTCAAATCGTTCGGGTAAATTATAATCTACCTGAATAGTTCCTAATTGCCATTCTCTACCTAGTGCATCCTCAACCATAAAGTCTAGTTTTGGACCATAGAAAGCTGCTTCACCATATTCAACAACTGTGTTTAAACCTTTTTCAGCTACCGCCTCTTGAATTGCAGTCTCAGCTTTCTCCCAGTTTTCATCACTTCCAATATACTTAGTCTTGTCATCTGGATCACGTAAAGAAATTTGAGCAGTAAACTTTTGAAAGTCTAAAGTCTTGAAAATATAAAGAACAATGTCAATTACATTTTGGAATTCTTTTTTTACTTGTTCTGGTGTACAAAATATATGAGCATCATCTTGTGTGAATCCACGAACTCTTGTTAAACCATGAAGTTCTCCACTTTGTTCATAACGGTAAACTGTTCCAAATTCAGCATAGCGAATGGGTAGCTCACGATAGGAGTGTGGCTTTGTTTTGTATATCTCACAATGGTGAGGGCAGTTCATTGGTTTTAATAAAAACTCTTCGTTCTCATCCGGTGTATGTATCGGTTGAAAAGAGTCTGCTCCATATTTTGCATAGTGACCAGAAGTCTCATATAGTTTTTTACTTCCTATATGTGGTGTAATAACTTGTTGATAGCCTGCGTGTTTCTGAACTCTTTTTAAGAAATCTTCTAAACGCTGACGTAATTCAGCTCCTTTCGGTAACCAAAGCGGAAGTCCTTGTCCTACAGTTTGAGAAAAAGTAAATAACTCCATCTCTCTACCTAACTTTCTGTGGTCACGTTGACGGGCTAATTCAAGTTTTTCTAAGTACTCATTTAACTCTGTGTTTTTTGGGAAAGTAATCCCGTAAATACGAGTTAATTGCTTGTTTTTCTCATCGCCACGCCAATAAGCACCTGCGATTGATGTCAATTTTATTGCCTTGATATATCCCGTATGAGGTATGTGTGGACCTCTACATAAATCAGTGAATTCACCTTGTGTATAGAATGTGATTGAACCATCTTCTAGTCCTTCAAGTAATTCTAATTTATATGGATCTTCTTTTTCTTTGAAATAAGAAATGGCTTTTTCTTTAGACATTTCCTCACGAAGAAACTCACTTTTGTTTTTCGCAAGTTCTTTCATTTTCTGTTCTACTTTTTCTAAATCTTTTTCAGTAAAAGTATAGTCCATGAAATCGACGTCATAGTAGAAACCACTTTTTATCGGTGGTCCAATTGCTAACTTAACTCCAGGGTAAAGTGATTCAATAGCTTCAGCCATTAAATGAGCGGAAGAATGCCACATTGTAGACTTTCCATCTTTGTCTTGCCAGGTGAGTAGCTTTAGCGTACTGTCAGTTTCTATTGGACGCATAGCGTCAATAACCTCATTATTTACTTCGGCTGCAAGTACATTTCTTGCAAGTCCTTCACTAATGCTTTTCGCAATGTCTAAAGATGTTGTTCCTTTTTGAACTTCTTTGACAGATCCATCTGGAAGTGTAACTTTAATACTCATTATTTGTCTCTACCTTATTTTGTTGCAAAAATACGAGAATCATTTGAATAAAACTTCTCAATAATTGAAAATATAAGATAGTTTAAATTAGAAACCTAAACTTAAAGTTATTGCTCCGCGATTTGGCTTGCTTTTTTTTATGATATAATCGATATGAACTGAGCTAAGTGTTTCTGGATTACCTCCGTATACCGCATAAAACTCTAGAACATCCTCCATTGATATGTTTACTTTTTTTCCTGAAATATTACTGATTTCATACATTCTTAAACGGTTAGGGTTTTCAGGAGGTAAGTCATAAAACTCTATGCTTACTTTACTTTGTGCATGACTTCCATCAAAGAAAAAGTGATAATTGTCGCGTAAGAAGACGGCAATCTCTAAACCTTTGTATTGAGTTTTGTCATTGTATTGGAAATATGTGGTTTTAGATCCATCATAATTCAGTTTTTTCGATTCGATGTCTTTTCTTAAGTCAACTCTAGATTTTTTAACTTCTTCAATAAATTGGTCTTGAGAGTATGAGTTGAGTGCGAAAGTACAAAGAAGTATAGTTAGTATTTTTTTCATCTTATTAAGAAATAATTGATTTACGTATTTTATGAATTTTATTTGACACAACAATGATTTCCTCAATTGTTAATTGTGGGAATCCTTTTGCATTTTTAATAGATTCTAATTCGTTATAAGTCGATTGAAGGTCTTTCATTTCAGTGAGTATATTATCTGTTTTCTCTCCACGATCTTTATATGCTTCCAAACCTTTAATTGCATTCTTCAGAAGTGACATGTGGTCAACAAGGTAGTGACTTAGTTTGCTAGCATCCTTCTTTTCTACATCAAAAGTTGCTAAGTACATTCCTTCAATCCAAGCTCCAGCAAATTGAATTGCAGCAAGAACTCGCATTTGGTTATTCTCTAGATATTCTTGAGATTTCTCATGAAGATCTATTAAAAGGTCTTCCATTACTTCTCTATTGGCAATGTTTTTCTCTATTCGTAATGCTAACTCTTCTTCATTAAAAATTCTCCCCATTCCAATCTTGTCACCAAGACTCTTGATTGCATTGAAGTTGTTAATTGAAGATTGTGGTTGGTCATTGATAATAGAATAAACCAAGTCAGAGCTGTAAACACCTAAGTTTAAAAGTTGAATTCCATCTGTATTGTAGTTTTCAACATTTTTTGGATCATTCATTCGTGAAGCTTCAAACTCTACACCCGCTTTTTCAAAAGATGTTACCAATGCAAAGGGTCTTGGTAAAATAAAGTCGTAATCATCAGAACTGTATATGTCTTCTGTGTCTACTTCGATGATAGGTTTCTTCAAGTCAGCGTTGTCAGTACCCTTCTCATCATTATTACAAGCAAGCATAAATAGAATGCTTACACCTAATATTGAGAGATTTTTTAATGTATTCATAAGTGCTAGTTTTTTATAATAATTTGTAAAATTAAAATTTTTATGCAATAAGCAATGCCTTTTGTTCTGATATTGTAGCATTTACCTATTTCAAATTCATTATTCTAATGAGAGTCCTAGCTGTGCTTTTACTTCTGTTCGTGTTTTTTTAATCTATTTTTACCAGTATTGACTATTTTGTAGTGAATAAATTAGAAGCTCATCTATCGGCTATTCTAAAAATAAAAACTAATTTTGAATAATATTTTTCACCACAAATTGAGTCTTTAAACAATATGAGCATAATCACGCTTACAACAGATATGGGATTAGGTGACTATTATGTAGCATCGCTAAAAGGAAGGATTTTGAAAACACTTCCCGATGTGCAGATTGTTGATGTTTCCCATGTTGTAAGTCCGTTTAAGATAACTCAAGCAGCATATTTGTTGAAAAACTGTATGAATGATTTTCCTGAAAACACAGTTCATGTAGTTGGTGTTGATGCTGAACCATTAATTAATTTTAATCAGCCAGAAGAAAGTATTTATCCTACAATTATAAAGTTCAAAGGGCAATATTTTGTAGGGGCAGATAATGGTTTTTTTAGTTTGCTGTTAGGAAGTAAAAAAGCAGAGGGAATGTGGCGTCTAGAAGATGTGCTTTCAAGGCCTGAACTTATGAATTTTCCTACTAAAAATATCTTGATTCCTGCAGCTTGTAAGATAATTGCAGGTGAAGTTTTTGAAAGCTTTTGTAGTCCTGTGGAAAGTATCCGTAAGGCGATAACGCTTTCGCCTGTGATTGATGGTAACACATTAAAGGGGATGGTCTCTTATATTGACCATTACGGAAATATAATCACGAATATAACTAAGGATGACTTCTATAGTATTGGTAAGAACGTCCCTTTTGTAATCTATTTTCGACAGAAAGAGTATTATATTGATGTAATTTCATTGGGTTACAATGAGGTGCCTCCAGGTGAGAAAGTTGCTATCTTTAATGATGGTGGTTACTTGGAAATTGCGATTAATAAAGGAACTCCCGAAAATGGAGGTGGGGCAAACTCTTTGTTCGGATTGAGGGTTAATGATATTATTCGAATAGAGTTTACACCTCGTGGCTCTAGAACAACAATTGAATCACTTTTCTAAAATATATACATGGTTAGGTTAGTAAAATTGACATTAAAAACAGAGCATATTCAAGATTTTATGCAACATTTCGATACTGTGAAAGAAAGTATTAATGCTTTCCCAGGTTGTAAAGGAATGAAGTTGCTTACAGATAAAAATAATCCGCAAGTTGTTTTTACGTATAGTGAATGGATTGATGATAGTGATCTGGAGAATTATCGTAATTCCGAATTGTTTGGATCCATTTGGCCTACTGTCAAAAAATGGTTTGATCAAAAAGCAGAAGCCTTTTCAACAGAAGCTTATTTTGATGGCTTTTCACTCAAATAATGCCTCATTTTAATAAAAAGAGCTACATTAACAGTCGGTTTTTGATAAACTTTAACATGTTTAAAGCAGATTGAAGCATAGAAGCGTTATTTTTGAACAAATTTTTATAAAATGGGTGCACTATATCTAAAAGAGATACGCAGTTTTTTGAGTTCGATTATTGGGTATGTTTTTATGCTGATTTTCGTAATTACCTGTTGGTTGTTTTTGTGGATCATAAATGACGATTACAATCTACTTATCGGTGGTGTGGCAGATCTTTTGCCTTTCTATAACTTAGCACCATTGATTTTGCTGATTTTAATTCCAGCAATAACGATGCGCTCTTTTGCAGATGAAAGAAAATCTGGAACAATAGAGTTGTTGTATACTCGACCTATTTCAGACTTGTCGATTCTGTTAGCAAAGTACTTAGCAGGCGTTACCTTGGTGGTGATAGCATTGATTCCAACACTAACCTTTTATGCTTCTATGCACTATTTAGGAGATCCTGTTGGTGTTATGGATGATGGAGCTGCTATAACATCTTTTTTAGGATTAATATTGCTAGGAGCTTCTTTTGTGGCTATTGGAATTTTTTCAAGTTCAATAACGAGTAATCAAATTGTGGCTTTTATTATAGCCATGTTTTTGTGTTGGTTCGCTTTTAGTGGACTTTCACTACTTGGTTCTTATGCTACTTTCGCTGGCTTTGACAGTGTTATCAAATATGCGAGTATAGATTATCATTATGAATCAATTAAAAAAGGAGTGCTTATTTTAAGTGATCTTGTTTACTTTTTTAGTGTTATAGTGTTCTTTTTATTTGCATCACATAACGTTTTAACTGCAATACGTAAATAATTATGGCTAGAAAAAGACTTAAAAAAGCTTCTAATCGAGCGTATTATGGAATCGTTACTGCAATTGCATTTGCAGCAATAGTATTGATTAATATCATCGTAACATTTGTAGATTTTCGTGTAGACTTCACAAGGGATCAACGCTATTCTTTAACCGAGTCTAGTATTAACTTTCTGAAAAGTGATACACTGTTAACGGATAAGATTTTATTTAAAATTTATCTGGAAGGTGAATTCCCTGCGGAGATTAAACGTTTGCAAAATGCTGTTCGTGACAAACTGAATGAATTTAAGTATTATGCAGGTGATAGAATCGAATATGAATTTATTAATCCAAACAATGGTTCGCTCGAAGATCAAGAAGCGCTAAAAGAACAATTGTTTAATAGAGGACAAGGTATCCGTCCAATTGATATTACATACAGAAGTCAAGGTGCCTCGAATATTATTGAAGTGTTTCCTGGAGCTGTTGTTGAATACAGAGGGAATACCGTAGATCATATTCGTTTTTTGGAAGGTGGACAATATCGCTTAGATGCACGTCTGGAGCAAATGATTCAGCGTGGAATTAACGATCTAGAGTATAAGTTGATGCGCGTACTTGCTAAAGCGACAAGAACAGAGAAGAAAAAACTGGCTTTTATTCATGGACATGGTGAATTAGGAGTCCCGTATACTCAAGGTGCTCGAAAAAACATTGAAGATGCTTATATTATAGAAGATGTTAAGATCGATGGTGTTTTAGGTGGTTTGGATAAGTATGATGGGATAATTATAGCAGAACCAACTAAAAAATTTAGCGATAAAGATAGGTTCATTATTGATCAGTACCTTATGAAGGGAGGGAACATTATGGTCTTTAATAACCCTTTGAGTATTAATAATGATACCATTCGTAGAACAGGAAAAACACATAGTGCTCGTAAGAGAACTGGGATAGGGGACTTGATGTATGATTACGGTATTAAAGTTAATGAAGACCTTGTAATTGATGCTAATTACGATGCTTTTGCAATGCCCGGATTACCCAAAGGTTTTGTGAATTGGTATTTTTACGTTCGTGCTACAGGAACAGATCATCCTATTTCGAGTATGGTAAACCCTGTGAAACTTCCTTATGCTTCTAGTTTACAATTTGTAAAAACGAAAAACAAGACAAAACCATCAGTGATATTAACGAGTTCATCTAATTCGAAATCTTTTGGAAACGTTCCGCTTTTATCGATAGCAATGGAAAGCCAGTTTGGTGAGAATCCAGTTTTTCAAGAAAACCCTACTGATGAAGCAAATCGCTTGATGTTGGGTGGAATTGTTGAAGGAGAATTTCAATCTGCTTTTAAAAATAGAATTGTTTCAACTTATGCGGATAGTCCTGATGCGGTGGTAATTGAAAAGTCTCAGAAACCTGGGAAAGTAATGGTGATAGGGAATGGAACATTTTTTAAGAATACTTATTACGACTCTGTTTCTGTACCTGAAGAAAACCGTTACCGTTACCTTCCTAGACTACCTAGAGGTAAAGAAATTGATGAGTTATTTGCGGGTAGAGCTTTTGGGAATTTCGAGTTTTTTGAAAACTGTGTTGATTATATGCTTGGGGAAAGCACCTTGCTTTCAATTAGAAGTAGAGCAATTGATATGCACCCGACCGATAAATTGAAAATAGAAAGAGAAGGCGGTTTTTATAAATTTATAAACATTGCCATTCCTGTGTTGTTTATACTTCTTATGGCGACAATTGTTTTCATTATTCGCCGTTATAAATACGTTAAGAAATAAGTTGTAATTATGAAAAAACTGATTATTATAGTTTTAGGTATAGGTTTGGTTATAGGGCTTGCATTTATGGCGATAAATCTTAAAACAGGTTCTAAAGCAACGGATATTAGTTTGATAGCTTTTGCTGTGGAAGACACTGCGTCAGTTGATAAGATAGAAATCTATGACTCTTATCAGGATCAAAACTTTGTTTTGACAAGAAATAAAGAGGGGGTATGGGAAGGTCCAGACGGAATGTGTGTACAGCAAGGAATTGTTGAAATGATGCTTGAAACGATGAATAAAGTAACTTTGAAAGGTTATGTACCACAGTCAGCTATGAATAACATGAAGAATCTTCTGATGTCACAGCACAAACGTGTAAAAATTTATCAAAATGGGAAATGGTCAAAAACATGGTTTGTAGGACATTCAACTCAAGACCATATGGGAACACATATGTTGTTAGAAACACCTGATTTAAAAAGTGATAATCCTGTAATAATGGGGATGAAAGGTTTTTATGGAATTTTAGAACCTCGCTTTTTTGCAGATCCTAGAAAATTTGCTTGTACGCATTTGTTTTCGTTTCCACGTACTGAATTAAAAGTTGTTGAAGTGATTAACCGTGTGGAGCCTAAAGATAGTTATAGAATTGAAATCAGTGGGCCAGATGATTATACAGTAAGTTCTCAGGGCGAGATAATGACAAATATCAATAAAGATAATTTGTTGTTTTACCTCAATAGCTTTGAAAGGGTTCACTTTAATCAACCTAATTATACGTTGTCTAAAGAGAAAATAGATAGTATTAAAGAGAGAACACCTGATTATGAATTGAATATTACTGGTAAAAATAGTTCTTATGGACTAAATATGTATAGACGTCTTGATCCTGAGTATGATGTGAGAGATACAATTGCTTATGATATGAATTACCTTTGGGGTGTTAAAGAAGAGGGTGACTTAGTGAGAATGCAGTATTATACTGTAGGTCCACTTATACAAGGGAAAACTGTTTTCGAAGATGTTAAACAGTAAAATGAAATGTGCAAAATAGTATAGGTATGACTTTTTAATTGAGTCTAAAAAACTATATTTGCTTTTATAAATTTTAAGATCAATAAAATGAATTTTGTAGTTTCTAGTTCGAGCTTACTAAAACACCTTCAAACAATCAGTGGTGTGTTGACAACAAATAACACTTTGCCTATTCTAGACAATTTTTTATTTGAAATCAATGATAAAACATTGCGTGTATCTGCTTCAGATATCGAAACGACTATGAAGACTACATTTGAAGTAGATTCTAATGAGTCTGGAAAGATTTGTATTCCTGCAAAACTACTCTTAGATGTCTTAAAAAACCTTTCAGATCAACCTTTGACTTTTACCATAAATGAAGAAGGATATGGAATTGAAATTACATACACCAATGGTAAATCCAAAATGGTTGGGTATAATGGTAACGATTTTCCAAAAGTAAAAGAAATTGAGAATACTGAAAATACTGTTATTAGTGGAGAAGTATTGGCAGATGCAATAAATAAAACAATTTTTGCTACTGGTACAGATGACTTGCGTCCTGTAATGAGCGGAGTATTTTGTCAATTTACTCCTGAAGATATGACTTTTGTTGCAACTGATGCACATAAGTTAGTACGCTACCGTCGCACAGATTCAAAAGCTTCTGGAAACTCATCTTTTATATTGCCTAAGAAAGCTTTAAATATGTTGAAAAACAATTTAACAGCTGGTGATGATATGGAAGTGAAAATAGAGTATAACGATTCTAATGCCGTTTTTACGTTCAAAGATATAGAATTAACTTGTCGATTGATTGATGGAAAGTACCCAAACTATGAAGCAGTAATTCCTCAAGAAAATCCAAATGTATTGACTGTCGACAGAGAGTCATTCTTACGTTCTATTAAACGCGTTTCTATATTTGCAAACAAAACAACTCACCAAGTTCAATTGAAAATATCTGGTTCTGAATTAACAGTTTCTGCTGAGGACATCGACTTTTCTAATGAAGCAAAAGAACGTTTGACGTGTAGTTACGATGGTACAGATATGGAAATTGGATTTAACTCTCGTTTTATCATTGAAATGTTAGCAAATATTTCTTCTGATGAGATAAAGTTAATGATGAGTCAGCCAAATAGAGCTGGTTTAATTGTTCCAGCGATACAGGAGAACGAAAACGAAGATATTCTTATGCTTGTGATGCCAGTAATGGTAAATAACTAGCCTTTATTTGGTAAGATTGAATTGACTTCTCTTTGATTTTTATTAACTTTAGTGTTAAATAATTTCACTGAGAATGATTCAAATGAAAATGTCTTTTCGCATAGTTCTATTGTGTTTTAGTACATTGATTCTAGTTCGATGTGGTGTGTCACAGCATACTCCGATTGTTACAATCGAAAGTCAGATAGAAAAACTTCACGGAATAATTGAAGGCACAAGTGCTGAAAAATATGCTGGAGAAAATTATCAATCCTTAGCTTTTGGTGACTTGAAAGTATACAAACCAGAAGCTTTTGTTCAACTTGACTCTATTTATCGAATTAAAAAAGAATATCTAGATAAAAATGATTTGAGAGGATTGCATAAGTCTGGTATTGAAGATTTAATTCCCGGCTACCGTACAGCAGCACAAGAGCAACTACAAGAGGTAAAGTATGAAATCGAGCACCTTTTTCAAACTTCAAACGAAGATTCTTTGAAAATATATCATAGCTTTTATCTTTTTGATTACAAAGACAGTTTAATTTCGGTTACACCATTCTATAATTTTCGTATTCCTCAGAAATATAAAGACTTATATTATGCTTATCAATTTGATTATCACTTTGTGACCAATAGGGATTTATATATTTCAAAAGCCGAAATGGAGTTTATTTGGTTCTTTAAACAAAGAGAAATACAACTTATTGGCGAAGATAGGCAACAAGTTTTTATGGATCATACCATGAAGTTAATGGACGTTGCAAAGAAAGCCCAAACTATAGATTTTCGTGAAGTGAGTAAGTACTTAGTAATTAATGAGTTGAAAAGACTGAATTGGGATGCTGTAATTGAAAAATTCGGACCTTTATTTGCAGTTGAAGAAAATGAGCTCATACAAGCATACGAATTAGAAATTGAATGGCTTGATGAATTGAGTAGAAAGAAAACTACAGTATTTTCATTCTCTCCGTATTTGGAGATTACAGACGTGAAAACAAATTAGATTAGGTGTTTTTTAGAGATAATTTCACTAGTATAGGTGAAAGTGAAAATGCTAAAATTATTTATCGCTAGGTGTTATACGTAAAGCTTTTTGTTGAGTATCAATGTCAATATATTCTTCTGCTAGGAAAGGACTCCAACTGCCTTTAACTACTTTGTAATCTGTAAATAAAGGCTTCTTACTTACTTTGTCAGCGAGCAAATAACGTTTCCCATAATAATTCAGTTTCACTCCTTGACCACTATTCTCAAACCAAATTTCTTTCGATAATTTAATTCTTAAGTCCTTTGGTAAAGGTAGGATTGAAGCTTTTACTCCAACGGCATTTTCATACCCCTTGCTAAGGTAATTTAATGCTGATGTGCTTGGATTCTTTTCTCCATCATAAAGCAAAAAAAGTTTTCTATTTTCTTTTAATAAGATTACTTTTTCATAATGATTTAGGACGATCAATTCTTTTTTAAATTTATTATTCTCTCTGTTGTAGATTAGACTGACTGATAATACAAACAAAAATAAAACAGTAAATATAAATTTTTTAAAGTTGCCTTTTTGCCATTGATATAGGGAGAAAAGTATTGCAATGTAGAGGAGCGCAACTTGGAGTATATGGGGAGTGAAACCTGTGCTAACTTCTCCAGGAAGACTGTTAATCCAAGTTATAAAGTAGGTTAGAATGTCAAAGATTAGATTGACCAAATAGCTTAAGGCGTCCACAAGCATAGGAATTAAATGGGATATGAAGAGTACAAGAACTCCTATAAAAGCAATGAAAGCTAAAACCAATAATCCAATATTAGTCAGGAAGAAATAGTTTGGAAATTGATTAAAATAAATCAAACTTATTGGTACGGTTCCAATCTGAGCTGCAATACCAATTACTGTTCCTTGCCAAAACCAGTTGATAATCTTGTGTGAAGAGGTGAAAAGTTTCACAATGGGCTGGTAGAATAATGAAATGCCCAAGACTGCTAGATAAGATAATTGAAAGCCGATGTCAAAAAGCACCAATGGATTGAAAATTAAGAGGAGTAATGCAGATGCGAATATTGCATGTAATCCAAAAAATTTCTTACCCATTAATTGTCCAAACCCCATGATTGAAAACATCATCACCGCTCTAACTACTGATGCAGACATTCCTGTTAAGAATGCAAAGCACCATAAAGAAATCAGTGCGAAATAAATGTATAAATTTCTTTTTCTAAGGAATTTAAAGCTTTTGAATATTAATTCAATAAACCACAATAAGATTCCAACATGCATTCCTGAAACCGCTAAAACATGCATGGCTCCAGCGTTGGCGAAATGGTCTCTTTTTTCCATTGATAAATTTGACTTGTCTCCAAGGCTCAAAGCGATTACTAAACCTTGATTTTCTTCTTTAATATTAGCCTTTACAACATTTATTAAATAGTCACGTGAGCGTGACCAAAAATTCGAAAATGAAGAGGTTTTCCCAATTATTTGAATGCTTTCCTCAGGGGTAAATGCAATTTTGTTTATGCCTTTGGTTTTCCAGTACTTTTCAGCGTTAAATTCGCCAGGATTGTTTTTGTTTGTTATGTCTTGAATGTTAGGTTGAAACAGAATAACATGACCTTCTGTAATTCGATCTTCATAGGAGCGAATATAACAAAGTAGCTTGCCTTGGACTTTCGTTTCCTTATATGGACTAATGATTTTGTTTAACTCAACTATAGCTTTGTCATAGTCTCCCTTTCCTTTTTGGTATTCGATGACTTCACCAATTAACTGGTCATTTTCTAGGTAGTTTTCTGAAAACTCATTGTTATATGAAGAAGGAAGTTGAAGATGATATCCTAACATTCCGGAAAAAGCAAATACTATTATGATGTTAAAGGTTATCCACTTTCTAAAAAACAATATTTGCCTTCCATAAGTTGATACCACCATTAATGAAAGTAAAAAGGTAGTCCAACAAGTGAATAAAATTACCCAGTGTACCGTAAATAAACTGGCTGAAATGATTCCTATAATAAAGGAAAGTAATAATATTAGAATAGAACTTTTCATCCCAAGTCTCAATGTAATTTTGGTGTAGATGTGTAAATATAAACAAAAACACTGATTGTCAACGGTTTGAGTTTAAAAAAACTATTTTATAGGTGTAACTATTCTCACATTATGCAAATCATTTAGTCTTTGTAGGATTGTAAAGTGTAAGCTTCTAATTACAAACAGTTTTAGTTTTTGTAATGAAGGAAAGTCAAAATCAACCTTTAAAATTTGACTTTTATTTTTCTATGCTCAAGGTTTATTAACGCTTCTTTTCATTTTGTGAATAAATTCCATTTTCCTTCAACTCATTTTGTTTCGAACACCAAAAAAATACCTTAATTTTGGAACAAAATAATTAAAGAAAATATATTGTACGAAAGGAAAATCGAAATAGAGGAAATCAATCCACTTGAGCTATTTGGAATTAATGATGTTAAGCTTAAACTGATTAGAAAATATTTTTCAGATTTAAAGATTAACGCACGAGGAAATATGTTAACCGTTTCTGGTGAAGAACCTTTAGTTGACATGTTTGAAGATAAGTTGAACCAATTGATAACGCATATTAAAAAATATGGTGGACTGACGGAGAATAATATTGATAATGTAATGATAGAAGATCCTGTTGAGCTATTATCAGGCGATGGTTCTGAAATCATTCTTCATGGAGTAGGTGGAAATAAAATTAAAGCCCGTACTTTCAATCAACGCAAGCTGGTAGAAGCTGTTAATACAAAAGATATGGTTTTTGCGGTGGGTCCTGCAGGAACAGGAAAAACGTATACAGCTGTTGCTTGTGCTGTTCGTGCATTGAAAAATAAACAAGTAAGAAGAATTATTCTTACTCGTCCTGCAGTGGAAGCTGGAGAAAGTTTGGGTTTCTTGCCAGGTGATATGAAAGATAAACTGGATCCATACATGATGCCTTTGTATGATGCTCTTCGCGATATGATTCCTGCCGAAAGATTGCTGGATTTTATTGAGTTAGGAGTGATTGAAATTGCTCCACTTGCATTTATGCGTGGACGTACATTAGATAAAGCATTTGTGATACTCGATGAGGCACAAAACACGACAGTCAATCAGATGAAAATGTTTTTGACAAGAATGGGAATGAATGCTAATTTTGTAATCACTGGAGATGCAACTCAAATTGACTTGCCGACCAAGCAAACCTCAGGATTGATGTATGCGTTGGATCGTTTAGGACATATTGAAGATATTGGAGTAGTGAGATTAAATAAAAACGATGTGATTCGCCACAACTTGGTGAGACAGATCATTGAAGCTTTTGAAGAAGATAAATAATGATGATGAATAGTTTAACGAAAACAGATTTTAAATTTTCTGGTCAACAGGATGTTTATAAAGGTAAAGTAAGAGACGTTTACTTTATAGGAGAAGAGTATTTGGTGATGGTTGCTTCAGATAGAATTTCAGCATTTGACCATATTTTACCTGTTGGAATTCCATATAAAGGACAGGTGCTAAACCAAGTTGCAACTTATTTTTTAAAGGCAACTGAAGATATTCTTCCAAACTGGTTGATTGATGTTCCAGATCCAAATGTAGCTGTCGGACACCGCTGTGAACCGATCCGTATAGAGATGGTGATTCGTGGTTACCTTACGGGACACGCATGGAGAGAATATAGCGCAGGAAAACGTGTTTTATGTGGAGTAGAAATGCCTGAAGGAATGAATGAAAATGATCCTTTTCCATCTCCAATTATTACTCCTTCAACTAAAGCTGTGGAAGGCCATGACGAAGATATTTCTCGTGAAGAATTGTTGAAGCAAGGTTATGTTGAAGAAGAAATCTATGTTCAGCTAGAAGAATATACCCATAAATTATATCAGCGTGGCGTAGATATGGCCAAAGAAAGAGGGTTGATCCTTGTAGATACAAAATATGAATTCGGTTTGAAAGACGGTAAAGTAATGTTAATGGACGAAATCCATACACCTGATTCTTCACGTTACTTTTATTTGGATGGATACCAAGAAAGACAAGATAACAAAGAACCACAGCGTCAATTGAGTAAGGAGTTTGTTCGTCAATGGTTGATAGAAAATGGATTTCAAGGGTTAGAAGGACAGAAAATGCCTCATATACCAGAAGACTTTATTGCTTTAATTACAGAGAGGTATATTGAGCTGTATGAAAAGATTACAGGAAAAACTTTTGTTAAAGCAAATACAACAAATATTGAGGAGCGAATAATTCAAAATACAGAGAAGTCTTTGCAAGAAAAAATATTGGTTTAGAGCAATAATATTTTAAAATGGTATAGTTTGTGCTTCTAATTATCTATTTTTGAGTAAGCTATTAAATTCATAACTATGAAAAATAAATTTTACCTTATTGGCTCAGCTTTTTTGTTTGGACTTTTATTTACATCTGCCGATTCAGCAAAAGATGAATACAAAGTCATTAAAGTAATAGGCGAAATTATATATAAATCTTCCGGAAGTCCTATGGGGACAGGTGATGTTTTTTCAACGGAGACACAAATTAAATTTATTACGGATAATGCCCGTGCTGCAGTGATTTCTAACTTGAAAGGACGCTTTGTTTTAGCACCACCTTCTGCAAGTCAAAAAACAAATTTAGTGCCTGCTGTAAATAGTATTTCCTCTCGTTCTGGTGCTATTGTTAATGCGTTGGACTTTAATAAACATTTTGAAGGAAACTATCTTATCTTAAATAAGATTGAGGTTCCTGTTAGCGCAGAAAACTTCCCTCAAAATGAACACAACTTCTTTTTTGTGAGCTTTTCTTATGAAGGAGAAAAAATTATGAAACGTTTACCTATTGGTGATGGAGTTTTAATTTTAGACCAAAAGCAAATATTTGTTGTTGATGGAGAAGAAATTCCTGCTTTCAATACGCCAATGCATCTTTATTATCGAGATGCTGAGCTTAAAGAAAATAAAGCATTGTCAAGTTTTAATGCTGTTTTCCCAAATCAAGAACTGTTAAAGAAAGAAGTAGATGTCATTATAGATGAATATAAAGATGCTACGCCTGAGAAACAATATGAACAAGTGAGAGGCTATATCGATGAGTTCTATGGTAAACCGTTTGAACCGAACTTAAAAGAATGGCTAGAGAAATAGTATTGAGGAAGATATTGAAATAGATACCATCACATTCTCGGAGAATTCAAATTCACAATTGATAATTGACAATTCGTAATTATGATTTGTCAATTATCATTATCTTTGCACTATGCAAAATATGATTCTAATTCTTGATTTTGGTTCACAATACACACAGCTGATTGCGAGACGCGTGCGTGAACTAAATGTTTATAGCGAAATTCACCCATGGGACAAGTGCCCGGAGATTACAAGCAACATTAAAGGAGTGATTCTTTCTGGTAGCCCATTCTCAGTAAGAGATGAAAAAGCACCGAAGATTGACTTATCGAAAATTAAAGGTAAAGTTCCTCTTTTAGGTGTTTGCTTTGGTGCTCAATATTTAGCACATAACTTTGGTGGAGAAGTTGCTAGTTCTAATACACGTGAGTATGGAAGAGCAAATCTTGTTGGATTTGAAAACCAAAATGAGTTGATGCTTGGTGTTCCAGAAAATTCCCAAGTTTGGATGTCACATGGAGATTCGATAAAAACATTACCTGAAGATTTTCAGGTGATTGCGAGTACAGAAGACGTTAAAGTTGCTGCGTTTGCTGCTAAAAATGAACAAACTTTTGGAATTCAATTTCATCCAGAAGTGTATCATTCTACAGATGGAAGTACCATTCTTCATAACTTTATTGTGAATATTGCTGGATGTAAACAAAATTGGACTCCAGATGCGTTTGTTGAGTCAACTGTTGAGGTGCTTAAAGAACAATTAGGAGACGATAAAGTAATACTTGGACTTTCAGGTGGAGTTGATTCGTCAGTTGCTGCGACTATCTTACATCACGCAATCGGTAAGAACTTACATTGTATTTTTGTAAACAACGGCTTGTTGCGTAAAAACGAGTATGCCGAGGTGTTGGAAGGTTATAAAGGAATGGGACTCAATGTGAAAGGTGTTGATGCATCTGAACAGTTTTATGCTGCTCTAAAAGGATTAACTGATCCTGAAGAAAAAAGAAAAGCAATAGGCAAGGTCTTTGTAGATGTCTTCGATGAAGAGTCTAAACTTGTGGAAAATGCGAAATGGTTAGGACAAGGTACAATATACCCAGATGTTATTGAATCGGTAAGTGTTACTGGGGGACCGTCACAAACTATTAAGTCTCACCACAACGTAGGAGGACTGCCAGATTATATGAAATTAAAAGTTGTAGAACCATTAAGATTACTTTTTAAAGATGAAGTACGAAGAGTCGGAAAGTCTTTAAATATTTCACCTGCAATTTTAGGTAGACATCCTTTTCCTGGACCTGGTTTAGGAATTCGTATATTGGGAGAAGTTACTCCAGATAAAGTGAAGATTCTTCAAGAAGTAGATGCTGTTTTTATTAATGAATTAAAAGCTGCAGGATTATATGATGAGGTTTGGCAGGCGGGAGCAATCTTTCTACCTGTTAACACAGTAGGAGTGATGGGAGATGAAAGAACGTATGAAAATGCTGTTGCTTTACGCGCTGTGACTTCAACTGATGGAATGACTGCAGATTGGTGTCATTTACCTTATGAAGTGCTCGGTAAAATATCGAATAAAATAATTAATCAGGTGAAAGGGATAAATCGTGTAACATACGATATAAGCTCTAAGCCACCTGCAACAATTGAATGGGAATGAGAATTATAACTGTTTTAATACTAGTCTTAGGAGCATCATTTGCTGTTTTTTCTCAGGAAATTGGAGAAGAAACACGCAACGGTCAATTGTATAAAATTCACGCTGTTGAAGCCGGGAATACCCTGTATGGATTACAAAGATTATATGGTGTGACTATTGACGACATTATTAAAGCAAACCCAACTGTAAAAGAAGGTCTTCAAATAGGACAAAAGCTTTATATTCCTGTTGAAAAAAAGGTTGAAAAGGAAACTCAAGAACCTTCATACTCTCTCCATACCGTTAAAAGAAAAGAGACACTCTATGGAATTTCTCGAATTTATAGCTGTTCTGTTGATGATATCATAGCTTTGAATCCTGGAGTAGAAAATGGACTAAGCATTGGTGAGGAGATTAAAATCCCTTCAGGCAAAGCTGTTAAAATTGATAAAGCTCCTGCTCCAATTTCACGTACTCCAGTTAAAACTTTAGATTCTACTTTAAATGTAGGCGACTCTGTAGTTAGAATAGACTATCAAGTAGACTTCACGGATAGTATCGTTGAGTATGAAGTGCAGAAAGGCGAAACATTGTATTCAATTTCTCGTCGTTTTATGATTCCAGTTGATGCTTTAGTTGAACAAAACAATATTCAAAAGAATGAAATTAAACCTGGGCAAATTTTAAGTATAACCCTGAAAAAAGAACGCATTAAAGAAGTTGAAATTCGTGATGTTGTAAAAATTGATTCTTCTTTACTGAAAAGACCAAACTTAATAGCTGTTAAAGATAAATACAAAGTATTGATTGCTCTACCAATGAAGGTTTACGAGAACGATAAAATATTATCAGGAATGTATACAGAGACTACCTCTTTGAATAAATTAACAGATCTTTCTGTTGAGTTTTTAATGGGGGCACAAATGGCAATTGATTCTTTAGAAAAGCTTGGATTAACAGCATCTGTTGAGTTTTATGATACAGAAGGAAATCTAAATAATTTTAAAGAATATATTGGGACGAATAATAAAAAGAACTTAGATATGATTATTGGACCTTTTTATCCAAACCTTTTCGCTTATGCTGCTGAGTGGGGGAAGAGTAATAAAGTCCCCGTAATTGCTGTAACAAAAATTCCAACAAAGACTTTAGAGAATAATCCATACGTACTTTCAATGGTTCCTTCAGACTTAACGTTAATCAGTGGAATGGCAAAGTACTTAGCAAAGCATCATGCTACTGATAACATTGTTATTGTTAATGGCGAAAATGACGAAGTCAAACAACGAATAAACTATTTTAAAGAAGTGTTTGATAAAAGTCTAGTGAATGGAACAATAGCGAATATCAAAATGTCTGCAATTGGTGATGCTTCTGGTAGAGTATTGGTTAAAGCAATCGATCCAGATCAAAAAAACTATGTAATATGTCTATCGAATGATGTGCAACAAGTAATGACTTTTGTAAATACATTAAACGCGGCTAAAAACTATACGCCAAAATATGGTAAAGCTGAAATTGTTATGGTTGGATTGCAAGATTGGAGAGACTTCTCTGCTTTGAATAGCTATTATAAAAACCGTTTTGAATTTCATTTTGCCGCTACAAATTATTTGAATTATGATACTCCTGAAGCAATTACTTTTACACGTGATTATCGCTCTAAGTACGGTTCAGACCCATCTAAGTACGCTTTTCATGGGTTTGATGTATTGCTTTCACAAGGGGCGTATTTATTCTTAGGATATCAAAGAAATCATGGTTTGATGAATCATTTCAGCGTAACTCCACTTGGGTTTAACCATGGTAGTGAAAACTCAAGTGTATTTATATCTAAACAAAGTGATTTCGATATTCAATTATTGGAAATCATTTCTAATAACAATCATTTTGAAGTTGAACAAGTTGAAGAAGGAGGAGGTAATTAATCGATTAAAGTCTGTTCAAGATTATATTTGTAAGCAGCTAGAAACACTTGACGGTGTAGCTAAGTTTCATGAAGATAATTGGGAAAGAGAAGAAGGTGGAGGAGGTAGAACTCGAATTTTAAGCGATGGTGCTATTATCGAAAAGGGAGGTGTGAACTTCTCAGCTGTTCATGGACCTGTATCAGAAGTTATGAAAACTCAATTAGGCCTAGATGGTGATGAGTTTTTAGCAACGGGTGTGTCTATTGTAATTCATCCAAAAAATCCTTTCCATCCAATAATGCACATGAATGTAAGGTATTTTGAAATGGATACTGGAGCATATTGGTTTGGAGGTGGTATTGATATGACTCCACACTATATAGATTTTGAGATGGCTAAAAAATTTCACCAAGATCTAAAAAATGTGTGTGACCAATATCATCCAGATTTTTATGCTCGATTCAAAACATGGGCAGATGATTACTTTTTTATTCCTCATAGGAATGAAACCCGTGGAGTAGGTGGAATATTTTATGATCACCTAACCGAAGAGGACGGTATTTCTAAAGAGAAACTGATGGACTTTGCAATAGATTTAGGAGAATTATTTCCTAAGGTCTATGCTGATCAAATTAATAAAAATCGTGCGCCTGAGTTTTCACAACAAAATTTAGAATGGCGCAACCTCAGAAGAGGGCGTTATGTTGAGTTCAATTTGGTTAATGATCGTGGAACAAAATTTGGACTAAAAACAGGAGGTAGAATTGAATCTATATTAATGAGTTTGCCGAAAGATGCTTCTTGGTTCTATAATTTTCAAGCGGAAAAAGGTTCTCTAGAAGAAAATACTTTAGAAGGTTTAGTGAAAGGAGTTGATTACATCATTTCTGAATGAAGCTGATGTCTTAATCTATTGTTTTAAATTCTTAAAGTACCAAGAAACTGCTTCTTCGATTCCTTTGTCGATTCTGTGTGTAGGCTCATATTTTAATAGTTTTTTAGCTTTATCTATTGACGCCAAGGAGTGTGGGATATCTCCTTTTCTTTGAGGACCGTGTAAAACACCTACTTGTTGAATGGCTTTGTCAAATTGAACCAGGTGTTTTTTTAGTAATTTTGTTAATTGTAAAAGCGTTGTTCTATCGCCAACAGCTGTATTGTAAACTTGGTTGAGTGCAGCCTCATTCTTTGTTGTCATTGCCAAAAGATTCATTTGAATCACATTGTCAATATATGTAAAATCACGAGAGTTTGTACCATCGCCATTAATAACAGGACTTTCATGATTCATAAACTGTTTTACAAATAAAGGAATGACCGCAGCGTAAGCTCCGTTTGGATTTTGTCGTCTCCCAAATACATTGAAGTAACGCAGTCCAATCGTGTTTAAGCCATAACTTTCAAAAAAGTTCTCAGCATATAATTCATTTACGTATTTTGAAATAGCATAAGGCGATAAAGGCTTTCCGATAATATGTTCTACTTTCGGTAGACCTTCCGAGTCACCATATGTCGAACTGCTTGCTGCATAAATAAAACGAGTTACTTTTGCATCACGGGCAGCAACCATCATGTTTAAAAAACCGCCTACATTAACATCATTAGTCGTAATTGGGTCGTTAATCGAGCGTGGAACAGAGCCTAAAGCAGCTTGATGTAAAACAAAGTCTTTATTTTTACATGCAGTTTGACAAGTTTCAAGGTTTCTAATATCTCCTTCGATTAAGGTGAAATTAGACATTTTTAAAAACGATTGAATGTTGTGCTTATATCCGGTAGAAAAATTATCTAAACAGGTTACTTTAGCTCCTATCTGTAAGAGCGTTTCACATAGATTTGAACCAATGAAGCCAGCCCCTCCAGTGATGAGGATATTTTTGTTTCTTAAGCTTTTAAATTGCTCTATGTTCATGTTGTTTTTATAATTAATCTTTTTTTGACACAATATATAGGAGTGCTTCTTAAATTTTTAGTTTAACAACATACCCTAAATTCTTCAATACAACCCAACATTGATTGCCTGATATGCGTTTAACAACTCCCTTCTTAATTTCAGAACCTAAATTATCTAATTCAACTTCGTCACCTTCCTCTATTTTATTTACCTCTAAAATATTAGCTTGATTCTTTTTTATTTCTTGAAGCTCATCAACCTCTTGTTGGCTAACTTCAGCGGGCTTACCCATCCAAAATAAATAGCGTAAAGCTCCAGGTACTTGAAATACTAGAGAACGTTCTTTTTCTTGAAGATTAACCAAAACCATAGACGGTAGTAGAGGTACTTCAACTTTTTTAAGTCGATCGCTCCATTGTCTATGTTCAATTCTTGTAGGGCAACAAACACTAATACCTAAGTCAACTAGGCGGCTTTCCACTTTTTTTTCATTTTTAGGTTTAGTAATGAGAACATACCAAGGCATTGCTTCTTTTTTAAGAGAGCTAAATTAATGATTTATGTTTGAAAAAGTTGTTTTTAGCTTAGGTTCTTTGTGTAGTGTAAGTTTCTAACTTTTATGAATGCAATTTAGTGTGCCGTATTCATAAAAGTTAGAAACATTGTTGTATGATTTTTGTGCTTTATTAAAACTATTGTTTTAGCTAAGTATAGCTAAAAACTCTTTTTGAATACTTACACCTTTATCTTTATTATACCAATTTTGTAATTCAATTTTTTGCTTTTCAAAATCTGCGGCTTCTTCTTTTAGTTTTTCGAATAATACCTGACATTCTTTAGGACGAGGCCCCCAAATATGTAGGTCTTTTTCATTTTCGTCTCTAATAATTAATTTAGGAATTGCTTTTCCTCCATTTGTTAGATAATCTTCAATCATGAAAGGTGCAGTGTCTCTCCAAATAATTTTTAAAGAAATATTTGGATTTAATTCTGTCATTTTATAAATAAAAGGAACATTATGAGCTGCATCGCCACACCAAGGTTCAGTCATTAAATACCAAGTCTGTTTATCTGTAATTGCCTCAACGACTTTCTTTAATTCAGGATTAATCTCAGCAGTTTTTAACCATCTGTTTTGTCGACTTCTATTAAGTTTGAAGTAGTCCATATACATCGGTTCATCGTATGGAGCTTGAGGAGTTTCTTGGGCGAGAACTTCTTCAAATTTATTGAGATACTCTTCCCATGTTGCTATGTTTTTCATAATTTATTTTTTAATCTACTTAAATCCAGCTGTACTAACCTAATTGTACTACAAACAAGCAAAGAGATTGTTCTAATTTAATAGATTTATTTCCTTCTTCAAATTTTAAAAAATCTAGTTCAAGACTTCAATTGAGAACTTGGTAACTTTAAAAGAGATTCAATTCAGATTAAAGCTCCAAATTATTTAGCATTTTAACACTGCAAGGTAAATTAGTTAAGAAGCACTGGGATTATGTTGTTTATGAGCGGATTATGATTTATTTTTATTAATATGGCAACGTTTTAAAATCGATATTCGTTTCTATAATAGAATTGAATGTTATTGAAAATTGTGCTAGATAACTTCGGTAGAAAACATATTTTAGAACTACCTGAAGATTTTGATTCGATAGATAATACTATAATTAAACACATTATATTTTTTACTTTTTAAATTAATCACTATGAGAACTTTTAAACTATTCATGATTATAGGAGTTTTGTTTTCTTCTTTCTCTTTGATGTCACAAATCGAAGCAAAAGAAATACAAAAAGACTTAATTACTACGTTCCTTAAGGAACAAGGCGCATCTGATAGTGAGATTACTAGGCTTCAGTGTGAGTTTTCTTTGCTGTATGAGCAATATACAGAAGAAGATAAAGTGAAATCAGGAGAGTTATTATTGGCTTTTAAGTCGATTTTAAAAAGCTATCGTGAAACAGGTGATATAGATATTTCTCATCGTTTGTTTGAATTGGAGCATGTTACACATAACCCACATGCAAAAGTAAATAATGTTGCATTTACTTTTGATGCAAGTAGATCAAAAGGTAAGCCATTGCCAGATGATGGTTCTTATGAAAAAGCTACTTCATGTGTTAATTCAGACCTTGAGACTGGAAATTTTGATGGATGGTCTTTAGCTCATTCAACCTTTGGAGGAGCAGCAACTATAATGCCAGGTTCAGATATAGGAGCTATGAATGGTTTGACTGGTAATCATGCGATAATGGGACCAGGTGCAGGAATGGATCCTCGAACAGGAAATAACCTTCCTCGTGTTTTTCCAGGCGGAGGAGATTATTCTATAAGAGTTGGTGATCAAAACACAGGATATCAGGGGGCAAGTGCTTCTTATACTTTCACAGTTACTCCAGCAACTGAATTGTTTTTATATCATTTTGCAGTAGTTTTAGAAGATAATGGACATACAGTCGCCGAGCAACCCTATATGGATGTTACGTTAGTAGTTGATGGGGTAAGTGAACCATGTGGAGACTACTATCAAGCAGCATCAGGATCTGCTCCTGGTTATCAAACATATATCCCAGGAGGATTCTTCGGAACTCCAGTTAGGTATAAAATGTGGGAAACGGTGAGTATAGCACTTACACCTTATATGGGACAGGTGGCTACAGTTACATTTACAACGCAAGATTGTTTACAGGAGGGGCATTATGGTTATGCTTATGTTGATGCTCAATGTATGGCAATGCCAACTTTAAATGATGTTTTCTTAACATGTGCTAATCCTACAGCGACCTTAGAAGCACCTGAAGGAGCGGTAAGCTATAATTGGACTGGTCCTGGTATTGTAGGAGCAAATAATCAAAGAATAATTACTGCTAATGCGGCTGGATTATATGAAGTGACTGTAATTCCTACAGGAGGTATTGCTTGTGCATATACACTTCAAACTACAGTGATAGATGAAATTGGAATGGTAACAGCAGATTTTAATGCTATACCTGATGAGATTTGCTTAGGTGAAACAATAAGTTTTGAAAACAATACAATAGTTGATGCTTTAGGAGGAACTTTACAAACCTCTAATTGGGCGTTTGGTGATGGAAATACTTCTACCAATTTCGAGCCAACACACACCTATGCCGCGCCTGGAATTTATACAGTAGAACTTTCTGTAGAAACATCAACAGGATGTTTAGATGTAATAACAAAGGATGTAACTGTTTCACCTATACCTGTACCTGATTTTAATATTCCATCAGTTTGTTTAGGAACAAATTCAATAGTTAATAATTTATCAAATGTTAATAGTACTAATGGCGATGTTATCGTAAGTTGGGCATGGGATTTTGGAGACGGCCAAACTAGTACTGCTGAAAACCCAACACTAACTTATGCAAGTGAGGGAGTATACACCGTCCGTTTGACTGTGGAAACAAATAATGGATGTAGCTTCTTTGTCGAAAATCAAACAGAGGTATATCCTAATCCTGTAGCTGACTTTTCTCACGTAGAGGTGTGTTCAGAGTTTAATACTGTATTTACAGATTTATCTTCTGTTTCAAATGCGCATACAACTAACACTATCAATTCATGGAATTGGGACTTTGGAGATGGAGCAACAAGTACCCAGCAAAATCCAAGTCATTTATATCCGAATGATGGTACTTATAATACTGAGTTAGTAGTATCTACAAGCAATGGTTGTACCCATTCAGTATCTTTGCCTGTAGAAGTTTTCCCAGTTCCTACAGCAGATTTTACTTTCGTAAATGCATGTGATAATGAAGCAGTAATTTTAGAGAGTACAGCTTTACCAAATGCAGGTGTTATTTCCGACTATGAGTGGGATATAGGTAATAATGGGACAGTAGATTATACAACAAGCACTGCAAATCATATATTTAGTACCACCGGTTCGCATTCAGTATCACATACAGTAATTAGTTCTTATGGTTGTTCTCATACAATTACTAGAGATGTGATGGTTTATTCGTTGCCGGTTGCAAACTTTACTGTTGATGCTGTTTGTGAAGATGCAACAACTACATTTTCAAATACTTCAACGATTTCACCAGTTGATGGTGATGTTATCTCAGATTATGATTGGAGCTTTGGTGATGGTAATACTTCAGCTATCGAAAATCCAACGCATGATTATGGAGCTGAAAATGTTTATAATGCAAAATTGGTCATTTCTTCAAATTATGGATGTAAAGACTCTATAACTCTTCCTGTTAATGTTTATCCTAACCCTGTTATTGATTTTTCACAAATAGAAGTGTGTTCTGAGTTTAATACTGTATTTACAGACTTGTCTTCTGTTTCAAATGCACATACTACTAATACTATAGATCAATGGAACTGGAGTTTTGGAGATGGGGCAACAAGTACTCAGCAAAACCCGAGTCATTTATTCCCTAATGATGGTGCATTTACTACAGAGTTAGAAGCAGTGACAAACCATGGATGTAGAAGTTCAGATACTAGAACAGTTAATGTTTTCCCTGTTCCAACAGCAGACTTTACTTTCGTGAATGCTTGTGATAACGAAGCGGTTGCTTTAACGAGTACAGCTTCGCCAAACGCTGGGGTTATTACAGATTATGTTTGGGATATAGACAATAATGGTTCTACAGATTATACGACGACAAACGTGAGTCATGTCTATAACTCTGATGGAGCGCATACCGTTTCTCATACTGTAATTAGTTCTTACGGTTGTTCTCATACAATTACTAGAGATGTTATGGTATATGCATTGCCAGTTGCTGGTTATACTGTCGATGCCGTTTGTGAAGACGCAACAACAACTTTCACAAGTACTTCTAGTATTTCTTCAGTAGACAATGATATAATTACAAATTATGCATGGTCTTTTGGAGATGGAAATACTTCAGCAGCTCAAAACCCAACACACAATTATGGAAATGAAAATGTATATAATGCAGAGCTAGTTGTTACAACTAATTATGGATGTCAGGATGTTATAAATCAACCTGTAACTGTTTATCCATTACCTATTCCAGATTTTACACCAACAAGTGTATGTCTAAATGATAGAAGTAATTTTTCAGATATATCAACCGTTTCTAATGATCACACAAGCAACTCTATAGTGCAATGGTCTTGGGATTTTGGTGATGGAAGAACAAGCACACAACAAAATCCATATAATGATTATCAAACTGACGGAACGTTTTCTGCAAGTCTAAATGTAGTTACAAATCACGGATGTGCTGCAGATATAGTAAAAACGGTTACAGTTCATCCTTTACCTGAAGTTAGCTTTACTGGAGTTAACCTAGAAGGTTGTTCTCCTATCTGTCCAGAAGTAACTTCAACTTCTATAATTAATTCTCCATCTACGATTGCTTCATACCAATGGACCTTATCGAATGGAGAAACATATCAAGGTGCTGTTATGTCAGATTGCTTAACAAACCCAACAGGAAGTTCGGTTCTTTATGGTTTAACATTAAGAGCGGTTTCTAACGAGGGGTGTGTAACTTCACATACAGAAAACAACTATATTGAAGTTTATCATCAACCAATTGCTGACTTCTATTTTGAGCCAAGTAAACCAAGCGTATTAGAAACAGAAGTAAAATTCTTTAATAATTCATTCTATGCTGATACCTATGAATGGACATTTGGAAATCAAGGGTCGTCAACCAATGCAAATCCAATTTTCGACTTTACACCTGAGCCTTTAGAACATGTGATTACTTTGGTTGCAAAAACATTACAAGGCTGTACAGATACTGTTAGAATAGTGTTGGATATTGAAGATAAAATTATATTCTATGTCCCAAATACTTTTACGCCGGATAACGATGATTATAATGAAGTGTTTAAGCCTGTATTCTCTCAGGGTGTAGATCCTCAAGGGTACACACTTTACATCTTCAATAGATGGGGTGAGTTGATTTTCGAATCTCATGATACAGATATAGGATGGAGAGGAACTTATGGTCCTGATAACAACCAAATAATTAGAGATGGAACTTATATTTGGAAAATAATTTTCAAAGAGTCAATGTCTGACAAACACCATACTCATACTGGTCACGTGAACTTGCTCAGGTAAATGAAATTTACTTTATTGTGTGTCTACTTGATCGAGTAGGCACACAATACAATAATGTCCTAACTACTCCTTTTTTACAACATCTAGCACAAAAGTACTTTTGATTTGATTCACATTGTTGAGTGCTGCAAGTTTTCCAGATGAAAATTGATGGTAGTCATCTAGGTTTTTTACCATTACTTTTAGTAGAAAATCATTTGCACCTCCCATTAAATAGCATTCCAAGACTTCGGGAAGCTTTCTAATCTCCTCCTTAAATATTTCAATTTCATTTAGCTTTTGAACATCTAAGGAAACGGAGCAAAAAACATACATCCCATTGATTAGCTTTTTATTGTCTATTACAGCAATGTACTTTTCTATAATACCTGATTGTTCAAGTTTTTTGATTCGTTCGTGAACAGGTGTTTTGCTTAATCCAACTTTGTTTGAAAGTTCTTGTAGGCTTAATTTTGCATTCTCTTTTAAAGATTGAATAATTTTTCTGTCTACTTCATCTATTGTATTCATAGTATTTTTTTCTATTTATTATGCAAATCCAAGTTTGAATAGTACGAATATCCTTATTATTTATTAATAACAGGTTAATATTCTTAATTTTATACATATTCAGATTGAATACATTATATATATACCTTTGTAGAGAACAAATAAACTGTCTTATAATGAAAAAGAATTTTAAGCCTGAAAGTTTGATGATGACTCATGGGTATAAACCTGAGTTATCAGAGGGATCAATTAAATGCCCTATATTTCAAACCTCAACTTTTGTATTTCAAACTGCAGAAGAAGGAAAAAAGTTTTTCGAACTTGCTTATGGTTTACGCCAAAAAGAACAAGATGAAGAGTTGGGTTTAATTTACAGTAGAATTAATAATCCTAATTTAGAAATTCTAGAAAACCGTTTGTCTTTATGGGATAAAGCTGATGATAGCGCTGTTTTTGAAAGTGGAATGTCTGCAATTAGTACAGTTTTATTAGAGTTTTTAAAACCAGGTGATCTACTGTTATATAGCTCACCAACTTACGGAGGAACAGATCATTTTATACATGATTTTTTACCTAAGATTGGAGTTGATTCTGTTGCATTTCATCCAGAAAATACACAGGAAGAAATTGAAGAAATCATTAAAAATACAGGAAAGGCTGATCGTTTAGGTCTGATTTATATCGAAACTCCAGCAAACCCAACAAACTCGATGATTGATATCGAAATGTGTTGCAAAATTGCGAAAAAACACAAAAATGGAGAGGGTAAAACTTATGTATGCGTAGATAATACGTATATGGGACCTGTATGGTCTAAGCCATTAGAAATTGGCGCTGACTTAGTTGTTTATTCTGCTACAAAATTCATAGGAGGGCATAGTGATTTAATCGCTGGTGCAGTTCTAGGAAATGCTGAATTGATGTTACGTGTTAAAACATTAAGAACTTTCCTAGGTAATATGGTAAGTCCTCATACAGCTTGGATGTTAATGAGAAGTTTAGAGACATTGAAAATCAGAATGGAAAAGCAGTCACTCAATGCTGAGAAAGTAGCTAGCTTTTTGGATTCACACCATAAAGTTGAAAAAGTTCACTACTTAGGATTAATTAAAGAAGGAGATCAAGATTATGAACTGTACAAGAGACAGTATAATTCTCCTGGAGCTATGATAGCTTTTAATATTAAAGGAGGAGAAAGAGAAGCTTTCCAATTTCTAAATAATTTACAGTTAATTCAATTAGCTGTTAGTTTAGGAAGTACAGAGAGTTTAGCTCAGCATCCACAAACAATGACGCATTGTGCAATTGAACCAAAAGCACGTGAAAGAATGGGGGTTACGGCTAACTTAGTTCGTATTTCAATCGGAGTAGAAGATGCTGATGATATCATTTGGGATGTTAAAAATGCATTAGAGCAAGTGAAATAAATCATCTATTTATAATAATTTAAAAAGCCTTCATGAATTTCATGAAGGCTTTTTAAATTTAGTGGCTTACTACACTTTTTAGAATATTTAAACTTAAATTTTAGAATGGTAAATCGTCATCTCCTTCATCTACTAAAGTTTCTGCACTATCAGAGCTTGCAGGCATAATATCTGGAGGAGTAGGTGTTCCTCCTCCTTGACTTTTTTCTAATCTCCAAACATCCAGAGAATTAAAATATTTAACTTCTCCTTGAGGATTTGTCCACTCACGACCTCTAAGGTTGAAAGTAACATTAACAGCATCATTTACATTGATGTTGTCTAATAAATCGGTACGTTCTTGGGTTAGTTGAAATAAGATGTCTTGAGGGTAATTTCCAGATGCATCTGTAACTACAAATTCTCTTTTCTTAAATTTCTCAGTGATTTGTTCTGTATCCTTTTTCACTTTTACAATTCCTGAAATGCTAAACATAATGTTGTTGTTTTATTTTATTGGTTATTAAATGCTAATAGTGTTTTCCATGCGTCTTCGATCTCGTTTTTCTCCAAGTAAATTTTAGCCAATTTATGTAATTCGAGTTCTAATTTAGCTGGTTCATTTTCTAAAGTTACAAAAAGTTCTGATAATTCGATTAATTTAAATTCGTTAACATCAGTTTCATTCGGAAGTGCTTCAGAGCTACCTAGTTTTCCTAAGTCATTGCCGCTTAGTATACTACTTGTTCTTATGTCCTCTGGAATATTGTCATATCCAATTCCAATTGTTGTTACTGGCTTTTCTACTTCAAACATAGAAGCTTCATTAGCGCGACAATACCAATTTCCTCCCATTCTTGATACAAGATCAATTTTGTGTTGGTCAATTAATTGATTTTCATCTAAAACAGATTCGTCAATGTGAATTTTAATAACCTCACAAATGATTAGGTTCCCTGCGCCACCTCCTTCTCCAAGTTCTTTTACTTCAATAACTTTGCATTCAAGTTGTACTGGAGATTCTTTTACACGAAAAGGTTTAACTTTCTCAGAAGCAATAGGCGTTAATCCACTCTTTACAAATTCATTTATGTCGATTCCGTACGGAGATGAACATAAACTCATTTGCTCTACCATATTGTAATTCACAACATTGATTACACATTCTGCAACTTTCTTAACGTTTTCATATGTGTCTTTTGTTTTACCAGTTCTTCCACTATTTGCTGGAGAGAATACTAATATGGGTGGATTTGCACTAAAAATATTGAAGAAACTAAATGGCGCTAAATTAGGCGTTCCATTTTCATCTATAGTTGACGCAAATGCAATAGGACGTGGTCCGATAGCACCCAGTAAGTAACGATGTAACTGTGGGGTTGGAAGGTCTTTTGGCTCTAATGTTAACATATCTCAGGTATCTTTTTTTTGCAAGTGAACAAAGGTAATGCTATTCTTCTTCAATAAAAACGAAAGCTGACTTTTGTTGAAAAGTTCTTGTTCTAAACTTCGCTTATATTTCACTAGTTTGGTACAATAATTAATAACTCTGTTTTATTTAACAATTACAATCTTATATTAATCGGCGATATAGTATATTTGTCATATTACTATTAAAATAAAGAATGACCCCTGCACAAGCTTTTAGAAAAATTACCGAATACTTTAGTTTAGATTCCGAAGTAGAATCTCATGATAGTATACATGCCGAGATTTTAAAAGGAATAACTTTTAAAGGAACTAATCTATGGATTCTTGTATTTGCTATTGTTGTAGCATCAGTAGGTTTGAATGTGAACTCAACTGCTGTGATTATTGGAGCCATGCTTATATCTCCATTAATGGGACCAATCAATGCAATGGGATACAGTATTGCAACCTACAATTTTGAGTTGTTTAGAAAAGCACTTAAAAACTTTGCTTTTGCTGTTGGAACAAGTTTAGTTGCATCTTCAATTTACTTTGCATTAAGTCCATTGTCTACTGCACACTCTGAATTATTAGCACGTACCAGCCCAACTATTTATGATGTGTTAATTGCATTTTTTGGTGGTTTAGCCGGAATAGTTGCAATTAGTAGTAAGAATAAAGGAAATGTGATTCCTGGTGTTGCCATTGCTACTGCATTAATGCCTCCTTTATGTACAGCAGGTTATGGATTAGCAACTGGACAGTTTGATTTTTTCTTTGGTGCTCTTTATTTATTTACAATTAATTCTGTTTTTATCGCAATTGCTTCTGTTTTAGTAGCGCAGTTTCTTAAACTTCCAATTCGAACAATTGTTGATGCACGTCAAAAGACCAGAGTTAACAGATGGATAACTGTAGTACTTGTAGCTGTAATTCTTCCAAGTATTTACTTTGGATATGGACTGGTTCAAAACGAGAAGTTTTTTGAAAAAGCGAACAACTATATCACAAATGTGAGTCTTTACGAAGGGAATTATCTTTTAAAGAGTGATGTGAACCAAAATAAAAGAGAAATTACGCTTGTTTATGGGGGAACTGCTCTAAATGAAATGCAAAAAGAGAATATAAAAGATAAAGTTAAAGACTTTGATATTGAGAACGCAAATGTAATTATTAAGCAAGGTCTTTCTTTTGCAAATTATTCTAAAAATGACGAAGAGAATTTACGCCTTAGAGATGAATTAACACATCTTTTAGGAGAAGTAAAATCACGCGATTTAAAATTGGATAGTATTCAGCAAAATCAGTATAAAGGGAAGGTTTTATTAAATGAGATTAAGACAATTTATCCACAATTTAAGAGCTGTATCTATGCTGATTCATACAGTTTTAGTGATTCCGTTTCTATACCGCGTAAAACAACTATGGTGTTTTTTACATTAGATACAGTCGACTTTACAAAGGCAGATAGAAAGAGGGTTGATAATTGGGTTAAATCTCGTGTTAATGCTGAAAATGTAAAAGTGTTTTTTGAGTAAATTTTAAGTTATCCCATTTAAGCATGTTATCTTTGATCAATGATAGAAAACTCACTTTCTAAAAAAATTGTAATTGAAAGTATTCGAGTAAAAGACAGTGAAGAGTCTACTCGTATTTATGATTATTTAGTAGGGAAATTAGAAACGATATCCTCTCGAAAGGGAATTAAAAAAGCGCTATCACGAAAGCAAATCACTTTAAATGATAAACTTGCTCATTCTGGAGACTATGTTAGTATCGATGATGTCATTAAGTTGTATGAAAAAGAGATTGTAAACCTTCCTTATTTTGATATTGACTTGAATGTTGTTTTTGAAGATAATGAATTAGCAATAGTTGAAAAACCTGCTGGAATACCAGTTTCTGGAAATGCTTATAAAACCCTGCAAAATGCTTTACCTGATCATTTGATGGTGAGTACTGCCAAAGATTACCTTTCTATTCCACTACCTGTGCATCGATTAGATGCTTTAACACATGGTATTGTTATAATTGCAAAAACACATAGCACAAGGGTTGCTTTAGGAAGAATGTTTGAGAAACGACTTGTTAATAAGCATTATGTTGCAATTGTCCAAGGGAGGTTAGAAGGACGCGGCGAATTGAATACCATGGTAGACGGAAAGTCAGCATTGACTAAGTTTGAATCTATCGCAACTTATCCGTCAGTTAAGAATGAATGGACTTCCTTTTTAAAACTTTCTCCGATAACAGGTCGTAAGCATCAATTAAGAATTCATCTTTCTAAATTAGGATTCCCTATAATTGGTGACCAGCTGTATGGTGAAGAAGGAAATACATTGAAGTATAAAGGAATGTTTTTAGCCGCTGTGGGTATTTCTTTCGTGCATCCTAAAACGAATAAAGCTTTGTTTTTTGAGATAGAGGCACCCAATAAATTCAAGCGCTTTTTAGAAAGAGAAAAACGATGGGTTGAAAGAATTGAGAATAAGAAAAAGTAGTTACTTATTCCCAAAATAATAAGAATAACCAAACCCAATTGTGAAATAGGTTGTCATTTGATTAAGCTTTGATGAGTTTATTCCGACAAATTCTGTTATTCCCATTTGATGAGGTTGGAATTGAAAAGCATGAAAAGCATATCCGAGTGCTAATCTAAAAGAAGTGTTTTCATTCCCCATAAGTGATAATCCTAATGTTGGTTCTACAAAACCGCCATCATTTCTATACGCTTTACCAATTAATTCTGTATTCTTATTAGTATTGAAGAAGTTCATTGTATAACCAATTCTCACTCCGTAGTCTAATCCGAAATTACCATAGAATTTTTCTCTTCCGATCTTCCCAAAAACTCCGGCTATATGAGCACCACCAGCCATTCCAATGTTGTTTTTGAATTCGTTAACATTAAAAAAACCGTATCTAACTCCTGCTGCAATAGAAAGAGAACTTTCAAAAGTGTACTGATAAGAAGGTGTGACAACAACAAGTCCTTGCATTAAATCTCTAAACGCATAATTCGTAGCATTGTTAGGTAATCCTATTTCAACTTTAAAAGAAGAACTTGGTACAAAGTCAGTTTGTGATTTTGCCGTTAGAATATAACTGAACAGTAATAGAGATATAATTAATTGCTTCATATCATTTTATTTGCTTCCAATATAACGAAACTCTCGTATATAGATTGTGAAATAGAAGAATTAATTTCTTATTTCTATTCGTTTTCGTGTCTTTTGATTATTTGATTTTGCTTGATAAAAATAAAATCCATTCTCAAATTGATTTGTATCCAATTGAATAATATTGCCTCCTTTATCAAACGTTTTTTTCTCAATGGTCTTATTGAGATTTAGGTCAGTCGAGAAAATACTAATTTCAACCTCCATAGGAGTGTACATTTCAATAAATATTGGAACCACCCCAGAGGCAGGGTCTTTTTCTATAGGATGCAGGATTAGGTATAACTCTTTTTCTATGCGCCCACGTTTTAATCTTCTTACAATCATCCTGTAGATGATAAGAAGTATCAATAGTCCTAATGTTGACCAGGCGGTCATTAGGATAATATTTTGTACATCAATTACTAATAACATTGTTAAATTATAATTACACCTTCAATTAACGCAGTGTCTTCGTAAACTTTAATTACGTCTTCTGCACTCATCATAATTTCTTTTACACTAATACTCGTGTAGTTTCCTTTACTTGATGGGCGCATATTTATTTCCGAGTTTTCATTGAACATATTGGTGATTAATGCAATTTTATGATTATCACTTGGAGAAATAAATTTAAATAAATAGAGGCTAGGCCACTCTTCTTTCTCTAATTGTGCTTTTAATTTATCAAATTGTCCTTCCATAACTAATCTTTCGCGAGCAAAGTTAATCTTTTTACTTCTTTCTTTATGCTTTCTGAGAGAATATTATAGTTCTTCTTTAATGTGTCAAGAGAGGTTGAATTTATTAACTTCTTAGTTCTTTTTAAATCTTTAAGGAACTCCATAGGATCGGGTTCTTTGCTACGTGCTACTTCGATTTCATTGTTTTCGCTTAAAGGGTGTGACCAGTGTATTGCGAAAGATTGCTCTATGTTTAACCAGTTTTCAATGGCGTTAGCTAGTTCACTTATATTCTGTGCTTGTAATAGGATTGATTTTTTTTTGTTTCTCAACGCGTGAAACTCATGAAAAGAAGTTATAAATTCATCTGTAAATTTAATGGATTCAATATTTTCATTTTTTTTTAAAACGACTTCTTCCTTTTGGTTGGTAAGGGCCAAATAAGCATCAAATTGTTTTGATAACCTCTTCAATCGAGCTTCCCATACTTTACGAATAGGCGGGCGTGTTAGAAAAAACTGTTTCTGTTCGAAAAACCGCTGTTCCCATAATTCTTCTAAATCATCTTCTGGAGAATGAGGGAAAAATAAATGTGCTTGCTCTTTGGTCATAATTACAAAATTAGTTACTTCCTTTCGTTTTTCTACGTTTTAACATTAAATTCGTCTACCATTATCATGAAAAATATTTTATAAATCTATAAACGATGAAACAATTCCTTATTCTATCTATGTTGATTTTCTTTTTCTCTTCTTCTTTGTCTTCTGTAGCTCAAAGTAATGGAGAGATTGATAATATGCGTAGTGATACTATTGATATTCTAAATTATCAGATAAAAATGGATTTAACGGCTATGTCTACAAAAACTATTTCTGCTTCATGTAAAGTTACTTTTGAAAGTAAAATGGACGGAATTAATGGAATTTCTTTGGATTTACTCATGCTTACTGTAGATTCCGTTCAAAGTTATGGAGTTGATTTGAACTATCATTATAACGACACACTTTTACGTGTCAGTTTTCAAAGTTCATTAAATATTGGAGAACAAAGTGAAGTTACTATTTATTATCAAGGTACTCCTCAGGCAGATCCTTCTGGTTTTGGAGGGTTTTATTTTCAAGGGGATTATGCTTATAATTTAGGGGTTGCTTTTCAATCTGAACCTCATAATTATGGTCGAGTTTGGCATCCTTGCTTTGATAATTTTGAAGAACGGGCGAGTTATGATATAGAAATGATTACACCGGAGGGAATAACAGGTTATAGTAATGGATATATTCATAGCGAAGGAGTTGGAACTAATAATGAAAATATCCGCAGGTGGATTTTAAATGAAGAGATTCCAACCTATTTAGCTTGTGTTGGAGCCGCTCCTTATACACATGTTGCCCAAACTTATACCAGTAGTCTAACAAATACTGACACTCCAGTGATGTTGATAGCAAAGCCTCAAGATACCACAAATCTTAAAAGCTCGTTTGTTAATTTGTTTGGTGCAATGGATGCTTTTGAGGTAAATTATGGTCCATATAAATGGAATAAAATTGCCTTTGCTTTGGTTCCTTTTAATGGAGGAGCTATGGAACATGCAACATGCATTATGTATCCGAGATTCGCATCAGATGGTGGACTGAATTATGAAACGCTCATGGCGCATGAGCTTTCACACCATTGGTGGGGAAACCTTGTGACTTGTAGAACTGCTGAAGACATGTGGATTAATGAGGGCTTAGCTTCTTATAGTGAATCAATTTTTTTAGAACATGTTTATGGTTATGATCGATATATTCAAGAATTGAAGGGAGTACATTTAGATGTAATTCAAAAAGCACACTTTTCTGACGGTGGTTTTCTTTCAATTTCAGGAGTGCCACATGATGCTACTTACGGTTCTCATACCTATAGTAAAGGAGCAACATTAATGCATAATTTACGTTCGCACATGGGAGATGTAGACTTTTTTTCAGGATTAAAAACAATTCAAACAGATTTTTCTTTTAAAAGTATTGATGCATTAGAGTTTAGAGACGCTTTGACTCAATCAACATCTTTTAATGCGGATAACTTTTTTGATAATTACGTATTTAATCCTGGGTTTAATGGCTATGAAATTGATTCTTTTGCCTCAATTCCTCAAGGGACAGAATATAGTGTTAAGGTGCATTTGCAACAAAAGCTATTTGAAGCTCCAGACTATTTTAATGAAGTTCCCGTACAAATTACTTTTGTGGATGCTGATTGGAATATGTATTCCACTACCGAAGTTGTTTCAGGAGAAATTAACACGGTTAGTGTAGCTGTTCCTTTTTCACCTGTTATGGTGTACCTAAACAAGGATGATTTATTACTGAATGCAGTAACCGGTGAGGATGTGAAAATAAAAGGACCTGCGATATTTCAATTGAAATATCCATACTTCTATTTAAAAGTTAAAGAAGAAGAGGATTCGTCATTTCTTCGTATTGAGCATTATAGACTTGCTCCAGATGCTATAAGTGAATCTTCAGTAGGACATCAATTTGTGATTTCACCAAACCGCTTTTGGAAGGTTGATGGAATAATGTCAAACACTTTTAAAGCTGAAGCTCAACTGATTTATGATGGGCGTAATAGCTCAGCCGGAAATTTAGATAATGAGTTAATGACTGATCATAATGGTATAGCATTTCATGAAGATAGTTTAGTTTTACTTTGGCGCCCAAATCAAAAAGTATCGTGGAAAGAATATGATTTTTATAATGTAAAAACACAATCGAATAAAACAGATGGATTTGGCAGAATTGATTTGTCTGAGGTAATGAAAGGTGAGTATACCTTTGGTTTTCGCAAAAGCACTTTAAATACAACTGGTGAATTAATGCCAGAGAAAATGAAAATTTATCCTAATCCTGTGAAAGAAAACCTTCATATTGAATGGGATTCAGCTGGTGCAAATAATTACATCAAGATTTATGACTCTAATGGAAAAAAGATGCTTAAAAAAGATTTTCAGGATGAGAGTTTAACCGTGTCTACAAAGGATTATCCAAGTGGTACATATTTTATAATGATGTACGAAAAAAGTAATTTGCTAGCAAAGCAAAAATTTATAAAAGATTAAATGAAAAGAATTTTAGGAATTGATTTTGGAATGAAACGTACTGGAATTGCAATTACTGATGAAAATAACATCATTGCTTCAGGACTAACGACAGTACTAACTAAAGATTTGATGAGCTTTTTAATTACTACTGTTAAGGAAAAGAATGTAGGAACTCTCGTTTTGGGTGAGCCTAAGCGTTTAAATATGGAGGACTCTCATAGTTCTCAAAATGTACGTTTATTCAAAGAAGCTTTGGATAAGCAGTTTCCTGAACTTAAAATAGCAATGATGGATGAGCGCTTTACTTCTAAAATGGCTTTAGAATCATTAATTGCTGGAGGGGTTTCTAAAAAGAAAAGACAACAGAAAGAACTTATCGATGAAGTAAGTGCAACGATTATCTTACAGTCTTATATGTCAACATTGTAGAGCTACGAATAGTTGGATTACCAATGTTCAGTTATAAATTTGTAATTGCCTTTTTAGACATCATCCATAGTCCTAAGTAGCAAAGTAAACCATTTACTCCCAAGATTTCGTGTCCTGATTTATAGCCATCGAACCACTCTTGCTCGTATGTTTTAAAAATGTAAATTAGAATGGGAACGATTAGGCAAATAATCCATGTATTCTTGTCTTTAACTGTTCTTTTACTTATAATTCCAAAGAAAAACAAACCTAGTAAAGGACCGTAAGTATAGCCTGCTAGAATAAATAGGGTGTTGATAACATCCTGTTCCTTTAAAGCATTTGCTAATAAAATAACTACAAATAGAATTCCAGTCATTGAAATATGGATGTACTTTCTAACACGCTCTGCTTTGGCCTTATCATCCCATTGGTCAACACGGAATATATCAACACTTGTAGAGGTGGTTAAGGAAGTTAGTGCAGAGTCGGCAGAAGAGTATGCTGCGGCAATTAGCCCCAATAAGAAAGTAATTCCTATTAAGTTTCCTAAACCTCCATCTAACGCAATAAGTGGAAATAGTCTATCGGTTTGCTTATCAAGATCCATTCCCTGGATAGCAGATGAAATTTCAATATTCGCTTCTGCATACATTGCAAGTAATCCTCCAAGAACCAAAAATATGAAGTTTACTCCAAATAGAATAATTGAAAACCACATCATGTTTTTCTTAGCTTCTTTTTCGTTCCTACAGGTAAGGTTCTTCTGCATCATATCTTGGTCTAGTCCTGTCATTCCTAAAGTGATAAACAGTCCGCCTAATATTCCTTTGATAATATAATTATTGCTTTTCGGATCATCAGTTACAAACCAATCAGTCATTCCTAAAGATTTCAACCCTGTTGTAACCTCCTGTACTCCGCCAATAGATTGAGTAATCAAAACAACACTAACGATAAGTGCAATGAGCATAAATAAGGTTTGAAGAGTATCTGTCCAAACAATCGTTTTGATTCCTCCTCGATGTGTATACACATATATAAGCAGAAGTGTAACTAAAACCGAAGCTTCAAAAGGGATTCCATATTTACTCAAAACAAAATAATCCAGAACGTCAGCGACCAAGAATAAACGAACTGAAGCGCCAAGAATACGAGAAATCAGGAAGAATCCAGCACCAACTCTATGTGTCATAGGGCCAAATCTTCCTCCAAGATAGGAATATATCGAGGTTAAATTGAGTCTGTAATATAAAGGCAGTAATACAAATGAGATTATTGCATATCCAAGCATATATCCAATTACAATTTGCATATAAGAGAACCCAGATTTACCAACAAGTCCAGGTATAGAAATAAAGGTTACCCCAGATAATGAGGCACCAATCATTCCAAAACTTACCAAATACCATTTTGAATTTCGGTTTCCAGTAAAGAAGGCTTCGTTTTTCGCTCCCTTAGAAGTGATTCTAGAAATGACTAGTAAAACTGCAAAATAGGTAAGTATGATTATTAAAATAAAAGTTCCACTCATAATGTCTGATTATGAAAGTAAAAGTACTTTATTTTAATTAAGGCCCGACTATCTTTAAATAGGAGTAGTTAAGAAAGCAATGTTAAAAAGAAAAGTTTTTAAGCACCAATTATACGACGAAGTTCTTCAATAGTACTTTCCCAATACAATTGAACTTCATCCATCTCATCTTTTTCAGCAAAGCTAGTTAAGTGTAGTACAACTGCTTTAGTCATTGGGTCAACTTTAAAGCGGATTTCAACATAGGTTTCTAATCCTTCTTCTTCATCTTCTAACCACCGAAACTTGATGTGATCATTAGCTTTTTTACTGATTAATCGAGCAACTTCCTCGCTTCCGTTCCAATAAAAAGTATAGATATCATCTTTTATATTTACATCGTCCGCAAACCACTCACTTAGTCCGCTAGGAGTCATTACCATAGAGTTTAAAACCTTGGATGAAGTTTTAAAAAGGTATTCTTGTTCGAACTTAATTTTTTCTGACATGGTGTAAATATTATTTATTTTCTATCTTCGCCGAAGATTTCGGTCGCAATATACTAAAAACTTTTAAATGGCTCTTATACATTCACTTGAAAAATCGGGTAATACTTTGTTTAAATACAGAGGGCAAATGCCAATTATTCTTTTTCTATTAGCGGTACCTGTAGTGTATTTTACAGATTATGGTTGGATGGAATTAAATGATAATTACTATTATGTTTTATTGATTTTTGCAGCAATATTATCGTTGTTAGGTCAAGTAATCCGTGCAATAGCTATTGGAACAGCTAGTAAAAACACTTCTGGTAGGAATACTAAAGAGCAAGTTGCTGAGGCGTTAAATACAAAAGGTATTTATTCAACTATGCGCCACCCTTTATATGTAGGAAACTACTTTATGTGGATTGGGATAGTTGTTTTTACAGCTAATATTTGGTTCATTGTTATTGTCTCCTTGGCTTTTTGGTTGTATTATGAACGTATTATGTTTGCAGAGGAACGATTCTTAGAGCGTAAGTTTGGACAGGATTATTTAGACTGGAGTTTAAAAGTTCCAGCATTTTTACCTTCATTTAAAAATTATGTAAAGTCTCCGATTCCTTTCTCCATGAAAACTATACTGAGAAGAGAGTATTCAGGAGTTACTGCAACGATTATCGGTTTTTTATTTGTTGATATTCTTCGTGACTTTGTGATTGAAGGAGCCTTTATTTTACATACTCATTATATAATTGTACTAGGTGTAGCGTTGTTTATTTCACTGTTCCTAAGAACTTTGAAGCACCATACAAAAATATTATTTGAGGAAGACCGTTCTTAGTGTTTGAAATTAAAAAAAACCTATTATATTTGCACCCGCGTTGATAGAATATATCAATCATTTTAGGAGGGAAATTTAAAATATGGCGAGGTAGCTCAGTTGGTTAGAGCGCAGGATTCATAACCCTGAGGTCGGGAGTTCAAATCTCCCTCTCGCTACTAAAAACCAGAGTGAGAAACAGAGCGAAAGCGAAGTTTTAGACTCTGGTTTTTTTATTTGTACTCATCTCTTGCGTTCGTATTGTATTTGTTGATGCTTTAATTTTTTTTCGTCTTTTCAGTACTCATTTGTTTTCTTACTCCAGTCAAAAAGTCATGTAGACATTGTTGTTACTGACTAGTTGTCATCTAGTTGCGATGTTTCAAGACATTATTTCTGTTTTTTTATCGATTTTGAATATGGTATTGGATTTGTTCATTACTTATCAAATTAGAAACAACAATAAAAAAATAGTATTATGGAAATGTCAAGAATTAATAGTGGGTTTTTACCTTCTTTTTTATCAGGATTAGATGAAGAGATTTTTAACAAACGTCAAGCAACAAAATTTTCAAAAGTGGCGGTCAATATAATTGAACGTGATGAAGATTACCTTGTTGAGATGGCTGTTCCTGGAATAAATAAAGAAAATATTCATATTGAATTAGATGGGAATAAATTGTCAATTCGGGGAGAATCTTCTGAATCAAAAGAAGAGAGTGATGAGAATTACACACATAGAGAATTCTCTTATGGTGAGTTCACACGTTCTTTCACTTTACCAAAAGACGTAGATGTTCAAAACATTGAAGCGGATTATAAAGATGGAGTTCTGAAAATTACTGTTCCTAAGCCAGAAGTGAAAAAGAAAGTGGTAAAGAAGATTGAGGTTAAAGGTAGTTAATAAATATTGTAATTTATAAACTGCTTAAAGTAGAGGTTGACCCTTATACCTATGTGGTTCTAAGGTATTAGCCTCTATTTTTTTTATAATAATTTGCTAAATAGCTCAAGCGATAAAAATCAAATAAACTAAGTGAAGGATTCGATTTAAAAAGTTTTTTCTTCATTGAAGCCTCACAGTTCACAAATATAAAACTCAAAAATCCTGTAAGTTTGTATTTATTTGCTTTATTGAAGATTCTAAATATCTTTATTTGTTCAACAACCTCAGGTGATTTGAACAGTTCTTTATTTACATACTTCTCAACGGCTATCAGACTTTTTTCTAAAAACTCAACATCTGTTTCAAGGCTGTTGTGAATCAATTGATTGTTAATGTGAAGAACAGAGATGTGATTTTCTTTTAACTGAAGTCCCAACAAGGTATCTTCATGTCCGTAGTAGCCTGTTTCAGAATCAATACTTTTCTCATCAAAGGAATGCTTTTTAAATACACAGCTTTTAATTAAAATATTGAAACTGCTTAAGGATTTGTAGGGGTGTTTATTACGAAATTCTGCAGTTTTGTATTCACGTTTTGAACCATAATACCATCTTAGCATATGTTTTGAAGGCGGATAATCGCTGTATTTTACTCCACCAATAATAACGTCAGCACTGTCTTTAGCATCAATATAGTTTTTTATAAAAGTAGGAGAGTCAACCAAAGCATCTGCGTCTATAAAGAGCAAGTATTCATATTTAGCTTTCTTTCCTAATTCATTCCTGATTTTCGCCCTTCCAAAGTGAATGTTTGATTCAATGTATTGACAGTTTTTTAGAGTGTTAATGATCTTGTTCTCAGATTTGAATTGGTCGGAAGTATCATCCAATACTATAATTTCAAAAGGAAGATCAGCCAGCATGCATTGCCTATGTAGTTCTGCAACTAAGTCAGAACAGTCGTAGTTATATACTGGTATGAGTATTGAAAGCATTTTTATAGAATTCGGAAAAATTATTTATTTCCTTTTTCGAAATCTGCTAAAAATTGAGCCAATCCACTATCTGTTAATGGATGATGTGCCAATTGCATGATGGCTTTTAACGGACCAGTCATAACATCTGCTCCAATCTCCGCGCAGTCTATAATGTGCGTTGTATGGCGAACAGAAGCTGCTAGTATTTGTGTGTCAAAATTATAATTATCATAAATTCTTCTAATCTGTGCAATTAATCCAATTCCATCTGCTGAGATATCATCTAATCTACCCACAAATGGAGAAACATACGTAGCTCCAGCTTTAGCTGCCAATAATGCTTGTCCAGCTGAGAAGATTAAAGTACAATTCGTGCGGATTTTATTTTCTGAAAAATATTTAATTGCTTTAATTCCTTCTGGAATCATTGGGACTTTTACAACGATGTTGTGGTGTAAGTCAGCCAGTCGCTCTCCTTCTTGAATGATGCCTTTGTAATCTGTAGCAATTACTTCAGCACTAACAGGTCCATTTACAATATGACAGATGTCTCGGTAATGCTTAATAATAGCTTCTTTTCCTGTAATATTTTCTTTAGCCATTAATGAAGGGTTTGTTGTTACTCCATCTAAAATGCCTAAATCATTAGCTTCTTTTATTTCAGCTAAATTCGCCGTGTCTATAAAAAATTTCATATTCCTATTTTCTACTAAAATACTTAGTTTTCTCTAATAATTAGAATAATATTGTAGGAGAATTGTTTAGTTGTTAAAAATATAGCCAACGGTTTTTTTATGGTCTGCCTGAGCATTAAATACCCGAACAAAAATCGCTCTGTCTATGAATATTTTGAACCAATATTAAACATAACTGTACAGGTATAAAAACAAGCATAAGTATGTATAGATTACTCCTTTTATTTGTCATTTTATCAGTTTTTGCGAGGACTCAAGAAGCTCCAAAAGTTAATAATCAAAGTAATTCTCTAGAGCCTGCTGTAAAAAAAGAAATAAAAGCCGAAACCGATGCTTTTGTTCCAATGGAGCAGACTGTACAAATGAAATTATTTACTTCGAATGTTCAAGAGATACAAGCTGAGTTAAATGCAATTTCTATTTCATCAACCAGAAAGTCTCCAACACAGCTTGAACTTCAGAAAATGCAAAGTGATTTAGAGGTGCTAAAGGTTGTGAATTCGAAAAGCTTCGAATATAATTTACTTAATTATCAGGTTGGGAATTATGATTTTTCCCGAATTGAAAGTTTAAAAGCTGCTGAGAGATTACAACCAAACCATGCAATTGTGCTTAAGGAATTAAGTGCATACTCATACATAAAGAATGATGTAGTGAGTTTGAAGAAATATTTAAATAAACTTTCAAGTCAACAATTTTTTTCGAAAGACTTACAGCTGTATGCTGAAAGTACTCTTCTTTCTTTGCCTGTAAACTCTGTGTTGGTTACACATGGTGATCAGGATACTTATCCATTATTGATTCAGCAAAAACTAAAAAACACTAGGCTTGATCTGGAAATTATCAGTTTAGATCATCTTCAAAGTGATGATTATAGAAAGCGGATGAAAATGAACGGATTCTTATTCCCCGAAAGCGACTATATCGATGTTCAGTTTTTTAAAGCTTTTATGCACTTAAATAGAAATAAAAACATTGTTGTAGCGAGTTCTGTGCCTCGTTCTTATTTATCAAATGTCGATGGAGATATGAAAACTGTAGGTATTGGAATAGCTTTTCAGGGTTTTGATCAGTATGGTGATAAGGAAAATGTAAAGCTGTATGAAAAAACGATGAAGCTTTTGATAGAACAACATATACAGATATCAAAGGATAAGGGGTTGCTGGGGAATTATTTACCTTTTTTGTTTTCTGTAAGGAATAACTATATCTCAAATAATGAACTGGATAAAATAACTGAAATAGAGTCTGTGATTCTTCAAATTGCTGAATTATCAAATAAATATCAACAAGTAAATACACTCTTGAGTAAATAGGATGAGGATATTTAATGTGAAATATAAAAAGCAAAGTGACGAACAGTTAATTCGTTTGATGAACAAAGGTGATGAACGAGCATTTGATGAAGTTTATCAACGATATGCTGCTAAGCTGGCTTCTTATTTCGCAAGAAAATTAAAACATGATAAAGAAAAGGGGGAGGATTTTATGCATGATTTATTCGCTAAATTGATTGACAGACCTGAGCTTTTTGATCCAACAAGAAGTTTTAAAACTTGGATTTACTCAGTGGCTAACAACATGTGTATTAATGAATATAAAAAAATGGCAGTTCGTTCAAATACTTCAAATGGTGTTTCTTGTGATTTACCTATCCCATCGAACAATCAGCCTATAGAGGAACAGTTGAATGAAAAGAATTTTTCTTCAGATTTGGAAAGCGCAATGGCTAAATTGGAGGAAAAGCACCGAGAAGTTTTTATAATGAGGCACATCGATGGTTTGTCTGTAAATGAAGTAGCTGAAATAATGGAGATTAACCCTGGTACAGTTAAATCAAGACTGTTTTATGCAACAAAGAAGATTGCAAGTGTTTTACAAATGTATAACCCTGTAAACGAAGAATAGAATGGAGGATTTTATCAAAAATATAATAGAAAATAAGAAGTATTTTGAACTTACTTCAAGTGAGCAGCAGAGTATAAAAGAATGGGCTTCTAATGAAGAAGAGTTCGATGCTTTAAAGACGGTTTTGCAAGCCAGTAATGAAGCAGTGAAGAATTTTGAAGTAATCCCTTCACATACTGTTAAACAGCGTTTAGATAATCGTTTTGCAGCTAAACATGCATATCGAAATGAAGAGAAGTGGGGTAGGTTCCTGATTTTTCTTTTTCCTAAAAACACTTTTTTCTATAAAAAGCCAGCATTTCAATTAGTAATGGTAGCATTGATTGTAGCGTTAATCATTCCTTTCTTATGGCAAAATAAACCTGCGCAGTATGCGATGAATGAAGATCAAAGAAAACTAGAAGTAGAAAAAGTTCAAAAGAAAGTTGATGAGGAGAATGATTCAAGTATGGATATCGCTCAATCTCCAATTCAAGTAGGCAATAAAATAGCAAAAGAACATAAGGAGGTTTTATCAGAACAACCAGCTATACCAATAGATTCTGACTTTTATTTAGAAGGAAATATGAGTCTTGACTCAAGTGAAGAGATGGAAGGGTTTGTCGAAAGATCAGTACCACATCGAGCAATGACGAGTAAAAAGACAGAAGATTTAACTTTGAGTAAGTCGAAATCAAAAGTAGAAACGGCTGAAACAATAGCGTTGTTAACGGCTTTGTATTAATTTTTATTTTTTAGTCCTGTGGTGACAAGGCATGTTTTGTTTTGAAGATGATGACTTTTATCAATGATTCAAATTCTCAGAACTAATCGTAACGCCGCTAACAAGTCTTCTAAACAAATATTATTAATTGTCGTTGAAATCAATTGGAGCTCTTGAAAGAATATCATACTTCTTCCCTTCTCGTTTCATAAACTTTTGCCAAATATCAGTGATAGAAGTGTCCATAATTTCCATTGGATTCAGTACTGGAGCCACAATCCAATTATTTCTATTGATTTCTTCTTCAAGCTGACCAGGGTCCCATCCAGAGTAACCTAAAAAGAAACGTACTTTAGAATTGTCAATTGTTCCATCGCTTAATTGTTCTGTAATTAAATCATAATCTCCTCCAATGTATATTCCATCATCCACTTCAATGCTTCCTGGAAGTCTGTCTCCTAATGTGTGAAGAAAAAATATACTTTCTGTTTGAACTGGTCCTCCGATACTAATGTTTGCAGAGACATTTGGAAAGTTTTTTGCAACTTCAGAAAGATTAAGGTCTAAATAGTTTGTTAAAACAAATCCAAAAGTTCCTTCACTATTGTGGTCGCAGATATAAACTATTGAACGTCCGAAGTACTCATCCTTTGAGAATGGATCAGCAATTAAAACCCTGCCTTTTCTTGGTGTTCTTTTGTTTTTAAATGATAAATCAATAGCCATTTTCCTAAATGTTTTAATAATGCTTTTTAAAGAAGTTTTCCTAAATTTTAAATTTGTCTCTGTAAAACGGAAATATAAGTTAAAATTAGAAATAATCTCAAATGATTATCTTTGTTTTGTGTTAACGTTCCAATTTAATGAATGTGATTACTTAAATAACAGTTCTTATTATGTATTGTTCTGGATGTGGAAATAAGTTAGAGGGTCATGAGAATTTTTGTTCAAATTGCGGTCAGGTGGCTGATGGTCAGAGCGTTCATTTAAATGATTCTGTAGCAGAAACTTTGAGTTTTTCTTCTAATTTTGTTTTAGGTGGAAGTTTGTTGACTCCTGATCGACTTATCATTACTGCAAATGAAATAATTTATAAAAAACGAAACCGATATCTAATTGGTGTTGATGAAATTGTTATTCCTTTCAAAAGGGTTTCCTCTGTAGAACTTGATATAAGATTAATCAGTACAACTGTTGTTATTCATACAATTGGTAATGAGAGAATTAATTTAAGAAACTTTTCAATCTCTAGTGGAAAGGAAATTCGTAAAATTATCAGTCAACGTATAAATCAATTATAAAAACTCTGGTGGTTTTCTTAGTTCAAGCTTTGCACTCTGGAATAGTGCAGAAGTAGCGTTGAAGCGAACCAAGAAACTTTGTTGACCTCCAACTGGTGTCCAGTAAAATGAAAGTTGCCAACAGTGCATGTTTCGAGTCAATGTAAGTCGGGTTTGAGTAAGGTTCATTTCTTTTAAATCATAACTTGAGTTGACTCCTACTTTCCATCGTTCTGTGAAGCTAACATCTCCAGAAACAACTAAGTTTTGATTTTGATTGAAACGTTCTTTAGGATTTGTATTGTTTAGGCTAACAAAATAGGTGTGGGTTAGGTTAATTTTCCAAGGAATTGCAAAGTCAATTATTTCATGAGGATTCATTGCATAATATTGATAATCTGCTCCCCAATGATCTCCTATCTTCTGTTGTGTGTTGTTTATTTTGTCTCTAGACTCTGAGCTTGTGAAAGTATAGGTCGTTGAGATGTTTGCGCTGCTTAGTCTTCCGATTCCTTGGTTGTTGTCTATTGCAAACTTATCGTAAGCTAAGCCGTTTTGGTCCCATGCGTAAGGAGAAATGTCTGCTCGAGAAACAATACTTAATCCTTTTATTGGTGCGACTCTCAACTGAAGACTAATGTCTGAAAACTGCATAGAATCTTTGAATATATCATAGTTTCCAGAGATGGATAGTGCATCAATAATTCTTGTTTTTTTAAATCCTGATACGGTGTCTTTTTTATCTTTATGTTTGAGCTCAAAAGTGTTGTTAAGAGAGTAGCTTATTAATCCAATATCACGACCTACTCCTTCTCTGTACAAGCTGCTTTCAAAAGGAGAGTAGTAAACTTCTTTGTTTAAAGGGCCTAGAGTTTCAGTTTTATACGAACTGGTATTAGGTTGGAAACGCATTGAAACTCTCGGAGTAAGAACGTGACGCATTTTCATTTCTCCCTTTCCGACAAAGCTATAGTATGCATATAAGTTTGTTGAAAGTTCAGTTTGAAAAGAAGCATCTTGAGAAATTCCTAAGCCACGAAGTGTGTCGTTTACAATAGCGTTTTTATCAAGGTCATAGCGCTTTTCAATTGACTGGAAGTTCATGCGTAGATTATAGTTCGCAGTTGTGTTTAACGTTACAATTTTCTTGAATAACTGTAAGGGATAACTCATTCCTAATCTGTGTTGAATTCCATTTTGGAACTGATTCTGAATTAAGTCAAAGCGTTGGTCTCTTAGCAAGGAATCATTAAAAATAGCTCTGTTTTTGGCTTCTAAAGCATAGGTTACACCAATTTTTTCATAAAATTTATCTCCACCAATACTGTTTTTTCGCAATCCTTTAAAAGGAAAGAATCGGTTAACATTGACATTAAGCGTAGGGAGATCGGCATCCAGGTTTTTTGACGCAGAGTTTTGTTTTAATGCTGCTTTTAAGCCTATTGTAACTGGCTTTCCTGGGAATGAACGTATTAAGTTAATGTCAGAGTTGAAGTTGTTTTGATAATATTGTTGACTTAGTGGGTCAAGGTTTGTTTTTCCATTGTTATCAGATTGAAAGTTAACACTAGAGTTAAATCTCCAATATGGATTAGCTTTTGCCTCTTGTTGATGACGCCATTGCACCACAATCTTTTGATTTCTTATAGAGTCGGCAGGAAAGGGTTGGCGAAAAGAGCTATACCCTAAATTTAAAAGACCATTATACTTGTACCTTTTCTTATAATCAGTTTGGTTTTTTAATTCAAAAGTACCACGAGAATATAAGCTTCCATAAAACGTAGTTTGAATAAGCTCAGATTTTTTAATTGGGAAGTAATACCCTAAGTCTTGAAATCCAAAACCATATTGAGAAACAGGAATAAACATTGGTGTGATTAATCCGCTTTCAGCTTCTTGGTCTTTAGTAGGAATAACGCTAAACGGAAGTCCTAATGGTGTTGGGATTCCTTTGATCCATAAATTCATAGGTCCAGTAGCTATCCTTTCGTTAGGTACCATAACTGCTTTCGAAAGTTGAAAGTGGAAGTGAGGCTCGTCTAAATCACAAGTGGTGAATTTTCCTTGTGTAAAGTGAATTTCATCGTTATTATGTCTTTTTGCAGCTCCCATATGAAGATGTATTTCTTCCTGTTGGGTTTTTAATTCTTCAATGTAACCTTTTTCAGTTTCAAAGTTATATCTAATAGTAGCTGCTGTAAATGATTCAGTAGCATCTTCAAATTTTGGAATTCCTACTCTATTTCCATCTTTGTCAAGTGTGTAGATACAGTAAACTTCTTTTTTTTCTGTATCCATTTCGATTAAATCAGCTGACATTGTGATACCTTCATACTCTACGATTGCGGCGCCATATAGTGATATTTTGTTGGTGATTAAATCGGCTACAATAGAGTCTGTGCATGAGTATTTTACACGAGATTCCATAGAGTCATCTATTCTATAGATTCGCTTTTTCTCATTAGTTTCTTTAGCTTCTTGAGCATAGAAATTAGGTGTCAACAGGATTATTAACAATCCAACGACGAAAAAATGCGTTATGGAATAATATTTGCTCAATAGGAACTTGTAAATTTGTGAATAAGTTAAAACTAAACGGATGCAAATCTAAAAAATTACATTGTTGTGTGCTCAAATATATTTAAAACAATAGTATTATTTTTTCTTATTGGATATGTTTATCCAGTTAAAGGACAAGAAACCCTTGATAACGTGTTGTCGAGCGGTATAAAAACTGTGGTCATTGACCCTGGACATGGAGGGAAAGACCCTGGTTGTCATGGTGGATTGACTAATGAAAAGACTGTTGTTTTGGCAATTGGACTTAAGTTAGGGGAATACATAAAAAGTAAATACCCTGGTATCAATGTTATTTATACCCGAGATAGTGACGAGTTTATAAAATTAGATGACCGTGCTAAGATTGCGAATGACAATCATGCGGACGTATTTATATCTATTCATGCGAATGCAGGAGGAGCAGCTGCTTATGGAACAGAAACTTATGTTTTGGGTTTGCACCGTACAGAAAGTCAACAAGAGGTAGCAGAGCGTGAGAACAGTACTATTTTGTTTGAAGAAAACAGTGAAGAGAAGTACAAGGACTTTGAATTAACTCCAGATGCAATTATTGCCCGTCAATTACAATTAAGTGTATTTTTAAATCAAAG
>Ga0209075_1000046_pt1 | contig 91434 bp, 87 predicted proteins | sample Stecom2011_FD_187523 | JGI IMG/M metagenome (GOLD analysis project Ga0209075, IMG submission 187523) | Agricultural soil microbial communities from Utah to study Nitrogen management - Steer compost 2011 (SPAdes) (version 2) | ecosystem: Environmental > Terrestrial > Soil > Agricultural land... | reverse complement strand
ACGCTCGGGGTTTTTTTATGCCTGTAAACCTAACTGACGCTACCGTTAATCTGTATTTGCCCTTATAATCAAGCGCATGAACAGAATTCTCCAACACTATGATTTGACCCATCTACATACGTTTCGATTGCCATCGAAAGCTCATTCCATTGTTACAATACAGACTCCCGAAGATGTGGAATCCTTACCTGCTGATGCTTATCTTCTTGGTGAAGGTTCGAATACTTTATTTTTAATGGATTTTGCTCGACCTATTGCATTGATGCGCCTTAAAGGCATTCAAATCAAAGAGTTTAGCGAATATTGGGAAGTGACAGCAGCAGCCGGTGAACATTGGCATGAACTGGTGGTTAGCTTAACCGAACAGGGAGTTTGGGGATTGGAGAATCTTGCTTTGATCCCTGGTACTCTTGGTGCTGCTCCGGTGCAAAATATTGGTGCTTATGGGGTCGAGATAGCGCAGTTCATTAAACACGTGCATGTTTGGGATCGGGAGCATAAAGTGTATCAGGAGTTACTCAACGCTGACTGTCAGTTTGAGTACCGTGATAGCATCTTCAAGCAACAACCCAATAGATGGATTATATTAGCTGTCACATTGTGTATTCCTAAGCGCTGGCAACCGGTATTGAGTTATGGCGAGCTAACTACGCTCCCGGCCTCGCCCTCAGCTCTTGAAGTCATGGCGAAAGTGATAGAAGTCCGACGGAATAAATTACCAGATCCTCAATACATTCCAAATGCAGGTAGTTTTTTTAAAAATCCTGAAGTTTCCTATGAGTTCTGGGAACAACTCAGTGCCAAGTATCCAACTATGCCGCACTATAAATTGCAGTCTGGTAAAGTGAAGTTAGCAGCAGGTTGGCTCATCGACCAATTACAGTTAAAGGGGTATCGATTGGGCGGAGCTGCAGTACATCACCGCCAAGCGCTTGTATTAGTAAATATGGGTGACGCTGTTGGTGAAGATGTTATTCAACTAGCGGGTTATATACAGCAACAAGTGTGGGAAGCGTACGGCGTAAAATTGGAGACTGAAGTACGTTTGTTGGGTCAAAACGGATTGGTAACATTATGAAGCCCTTTCGCATGGAACGTGTTGTGCGTGTTATCGAAACACTCAGTGACGGACAGTTTCATTCTGGTGAAGAGTTAGGAATGAATCTGGGGGTCAGTCGTACGGCAATCAGCCAATACATCAAAGATGTTCAAATGCTCGGGTTAGATGTCTTTCGGGTAACCGGTAAAGGATACCGGTTAGCAGCTCCAGTGCAATTACTAGAGTTGGATAAGATACAGTCTCACTTGCAAAGTAACGGGCAAACTTCTACTGATATTAGCTTGGAACGTGTTGTTACGTCTACGAACGATACTATTAAGCAGGCACTCAAATATGGTGTGCATTCCGGATATGCAGTATTGGCAGAAGCACAAACACAGGGACGCGGCCGGCGTGGGAAACGTTGGCTTTCCCCCTTCGCTAGTAACCTTTACATGAGTATGTACTGGCGACTTGAGCGGGGGATGGTCGCTGCTATGGGATTAAGCTTAGTGGTAGGCACAATTATCGGTGAATTACTTTTTGATATGGGGGTTTACGACGTTGAGCTAAAATGGCCTAACGACGTCATGGTTAACAATAAGAAGATCGCTGGGATTCTCATTGAATTAGAAGGCCAAGCATTAGACACCGCTCACGTAATAATTGGTGTTGGTTTGAATGTTGCTATTCCACCCTATCTTAATGATAAAATCGATCAACCTTGGACTGATTTAAATCAAGTATTGTCAAGGGCGGTTGATCGTAATGTCGTAGCCGCCGCTTTAATAACGAAAACACGTGTAGCGTTAGAAGAATATTCAGAGCACGGATTGACCGCATTTTTAGCGCGCTGGAGTAAGTTTGATCGCCTAGCAAAAAAACCTGTCCGCATCATCATGGGGCAGCAGGTCTTGGACGGTATTGCGGAAGGGATTGATGAAACAGGTGCATTGTTGGTAAAGCGAAATGGGAAACTTGAGCGCTTCCATGCTGGAGAGGTAAGTTTACGTTATGACGTATAAATTATTACTGGATGCCGGAAATACCCGAATTAAAATGGCGTTGATGGATGCAAGTGGTTATCTTGAGCCGTGGCTGAATTTAACCTATAGCGAGCTAGCGCAACAGCCTCTGCCTGACGCAGTAGAGAGTGTCTGGTTAGCTTGTGTAAGTGGAAAGGGCAGTCAACAAGCAGTAATGGATTGGTTGCGAGAATGTGATGTCCCGATCATTGAAATTATAAGTGAATCTCACGCCTTTGGGGTTACTACAGCTTACGATGATGCAACTCGTTTGGGCATTGACCGTTGGTTAGCGCTTGTTGGTGCATTTGACGAGCAGCCCAAAGCGACGGTTATCATTGATGCCGGGACCGCCATCACTGTGGATTGGCTTGATGAAAATGGCCAGCATCTTGGTGGTTGGATTGCTCCAGGGGTTAATCTCATGCGGGAGTCGGTCGTTACTCGTACACCAAAAGTGTTCATTGATGCAGGTGAACAATGGGGCAAAGCGCATCAATTAGGACAAAACACTACGGATTGTCTGCTCAACGGTTGTGTGAACAGCTTTGTAGGTCTTGTCCGTCAAGCTATCGCCGTATCTGAAACAGAATTAGATTGGTTTGATTATCGTATTTTATATAGCGGTGGTTCGATTCCACTCTTGCCTGCGGATTTAAAACGTCGTGGCGAAGTCCGTAGTGAGCTGGTGCTACAAGGATTAGCTTGTTATGCAAGGGAAGGCCGAACACAATTAAAAAACGCAGTCTAGTCTATTCTTGACTGCGTTTGTTTTTACTAAGGAGCGATTAGGATAAACGTGAACGGAAATCGTGGTAGTTGAATTTTCTAATTAACTCAAACTGACCATCACGACGAATAATCCCGATACTCGGATGTTCTACGCCATTGAAGAAGGTAGTCTTAACCATAGTGTAGTGCATCATATCTTCAAACAGGATACGGTCACCTGGCTGTAATGGTTGGGCGAAGCTATAAGCACCAATCACGTCACCAGCAAGGCACGAATTCCCGCCTAACCGATAGGTATAAGGCAGCACTCCAGGCTCGTCCGCAGCAGTAATTTTCGGGCGATATGGCATCTCCAACACGTCTGGCATATGGGCCGTTGCTGAAATATCTAAAATCGCAATTAAGCCTTGATTTTCGACGATATCGACGACTTCCGCAACGAGGGGGCCAGTTTGCCATGCAACAGCAGAACCTGGTTCCAAAATGACGCGAATATCGTAAGTATCTTGCAGACGTTTCAGTTGCTTAATTAAATGCTCAACATCATACCCTTCACGTGTCATGAGATGGCCACCGCCAAGGTTTAGCCATTTCATTTGGTGCAAAAGGTGCCCGAACTTACTCTCGACAGCGGCTAAAGTTCGCTCGAGAGCAAAGGAATCACATTCACATAAGTTGTGAACATGTAATCCCTCGATGCCTGTTATGTCGGCATTTTCGAGGTCAACTGCTCGAATACCTAAGCGTGAGCCTGGTGCACTAGGATCATAAAGTTCGGTTTCCGCTTCTTGATGCTCAGGGTTCACACGTAACCCAGCAGATACACCTGCTTCTAATACTTGGTCTTTGTAGCGCTGCCATTGACTTAAGCTATTAAAGGAAATGTGATGAACAATAGGTAGCAACTCGGCGATATCGCTTTGTTTGTAAGCCGGTGCATACGCATGAACTTCGCGGCTAAATTCTTCTGCCGCTAGCCGTGCTTCCCACACTGAGCTGGCAGTACAACCTTTGAGATAGTCTCGGACGAGCGGAAAGGTACTCCACATAGAGAACCCTTTGAGAGCAAGAATAATGTCAGCACCGCTTTCGTCTTGAACGCGTTTCATCAGCTTTAAATTGCGCTCCAATAACGCCTCGTCACAAACGTAACAAGGCGATGGAATAGCTGGATTTAAGTAGCGATTAACCATAGTCATTAACGCTTAAATGGTGATTCTGTTTCAACCACTTGCCATGGTAACCCATATTTGTTCAAGCGGTTCATGAATTCATCTGGATCAAATTGTTCCATGTTCCATACCCCAGGTTTTAGCCAATGACCTTGCAACATCATTGATGCAGCTATCATTGCCGGAACGCCGGTGGTATAAGAAACTGCTTGCGCACCCACTTCTTCATAGCAAGCTGCGTGGTCACAGTTGTTATAAATAAAGATGGTTTTTTCGACACCATCTTTAATTCCAGTTACGTAGGTACCGATACAGGTCATACCAGTATAACCTTCCGCCAGTGAGCCTGGGTTTGGCAACACGGCTTTCAAGAACTCTAATGGAACAATTTTTTGGCCTTGGAATTCAATTGGTTCGATTGAGGTCATGCCAACGTTTTCTAACACGCGTAGGTGAGTTAAGTATTGCTCACCAAAAGTCATCCAGAAACGTGCACGCTTCAAGGTTGGGAAATGCTTCACCAACGACTCCAGCTCTTCATGGAACAATAAGTAGGATGCTCTAACCCCAACGCCTGGGTAGTCCAGATCTTCACGTACACTAATTGGGTCTGTCTCGTGCCACTCACCGTTCTCCCAATAGCGTCCGCGCTGGGTAATTTCACGGATATTAATTTCAGGGTTAAAGTTCGTTGCGAACGCTTGCCCATGATCGCCGCCGTTGCAATCTACGATATCAAGATAATGGATTTCGTCGAAATAATGTTTCGCTGCGTAAGCGGTAAATACGTTGGTTACACCTGGGTCAAAACCGGCGCCAAGTAATGCCATGATGCCTTTTTCTTTAAAGCGATCATGGTAAGCCCATTGCCATGAATACTCGAATTTTGCGACATCTTTAGGTTCATAGTTTGCTGTATCAAGATAATGCACACCAGTCTCAAGACAAGCATCCATGATTGGCAGGTCTTGATAGGGTAGTGCCACGTTGATAACCAAATCTGGCTGTACTTTACGAATCAAATCAGCAACCTGATTGGCATGATCTGCATCGACTTGGTAGACACCAACAACCCGGTCTTTACCAGCTTCTTGTTGGAGCTTTTCACATTTTGAAAGAGTGCGACTTGCTAGGTGAATTTCAGAGAAATACTCTGGCAACATTGCACACTTCTTTACGACAACGCTGGCTACGCCGCCTGCACCAATAATTAAAACTCGAGACATGTTTATAAACCCTTCCGTTGTGGGTGAACACAAAGGCTAAAAGATAGCATAATTTTACTGTGTGAGCAGCATTCCAGATATTGTATCAAGGTTTAATGAATCAATTCGAGATATTCTCGTGCAACTTGGCGTAACTGGCGTTGCATACTTTGCTGGCTGCTGTAGCCGTACTGTCGGGTGATGGTTGCTAAATCATCACTAATACTCAAGATCAGTCCAGGTAAGGTGAGCCCAGCTGCGCTTAGTGGGTATTTTCTATCACAAACGCACCAAGCGAATTGTGCTTCAGTAAATGGTAAATTGCCGTATGCGAACCCTTTTAGAATCCCTTTAGCGATGTTGTACATAGCGTCGTTAACACCGAAAAGTTCATTTTTACGCCAGTACAGTTCGCTTTGGCAAAATTGATGTAACTGTTTTAATAAGGATTTTGCAGAAGGGTTTAAGCCATAGGCGACTAGTGCGTTGGGATAACCACTAGCCATGTTCAACTTGCGCCCTAAGCGTATGATTTGATATAGGCTGTGCTGCCAAAAACTGAGTACGTCTGGGTTGGCACCAAAGCTAGAGCCAAGGGCATCGATTTGATTCGTTTGCGCTTGTACTTGGAGTTGTTGTAACAATTTCAGACCAATGCCATGCCGTCGCACTCGCTCACTCACAGCAATTCTGGTAATGCGCCACCAACGCCAATGAAGGACTTCTGGTTGCTGAAAATAAAACCCAATAGCTTGCGGCAAAATCTGCCCATTTATCCGCCGCTGGCCATTCATGATTGGTTGGTGTAGTGATTCTGGAAGTTGCCCTTCACAGCTATACCAAATTACGCCCGTTAATATTTTCTCATGGTGAGCCAAGAGTAATTGTTGGTGCGGATCATCGAGTAACAGACGCAGATCATTGGGGCTGCTTTGATAATGCGCTTCTAATAGCAGACCAATCACGTCAGTCAGCTCAGCTTCGCTTAATTGACTGGCGTGTGTATCAGTAAATACTACTTCACCTAAATCGAAGCTGGTCATGTCATCATTACTGATCGCCGGTTGTGTCGATTTCATAAGCAAGGCTTCATTAAGCCATGGCTCTACCTCATCTGTTTCCGACCAGCGCAAAGGTTCATCAAGTTGGTGAATTTTGCACAACTGTTGTTGGGTTAACCATTCAACGAAACGAATCGCAAAACCACGCCCACATCCCTCATAGCCATCTACAGTACTAGCGACCGCCCAAACCGAAAAACGGTACACTAACTCTTGTAGGATATGCATGGGAATTGCCGCTGCCTCGTCGATAACAAGACGGATGCTTTGTGGTTTATGGTCGCGTAATAGCTTATCCCATGGGACAAAACGGGCGCTATCGTTGGCGTGAGTGAGCAGCATCTCAACAGCTGCTGGGCGTGGTCCGGTGACAATTAATTCGCGCCCCCGATAACGGCTATGCCAGCCAGCGCAAGCCAGCCCTAAGGTGGCACTTTTACCACGACCGCGATCTGCCATAAGCACATGACAAGTGCCAGGCAGCTCGAGCATGCTATTAATAATCTCTTGCTGAGATGAGGTTGGCAACGTCGGCGGTAACATTGTTGGTAACGACAACGTACCGATAGTCTGAAGTACGTGGTGCCAGGTTGTTTCTGGCGTTACGTGATGGATGGTCTTAAATTTGTTTGCCGTTTGAATGAGACGTTTCTTGAATGCAGTGTCGTGCTCTGGCAACAACACCAATAACATACCTCCACCTCGAATAGTTCCAGCTAACGCAGCGAGGGCGTCAGCATGCAGTGTCCCTTGGCTAAAGTCGAGGATCACTGCATTATTCGTAGAACCTAGATAATCTCGATAACGATGCATAGCAACTGCGTGCGGGTCTGCTACGGATAAATAAATGTGGCGCGGGATGTGTTGCTGAATCATTTTCCGCTGTTGATGTAACCAATGCGTGTTACCGTCAAACAAAAAGACTGCTCGAATATGAGCAGTCTTTAATCGCTGTACAACGCTTTTTAATTCCATAAATTAAATTATTGAAATAGCGAAGAACTTATTGAGGACAGTATTGATAAACACTGCTGCAAGAATCACAGGAATAAAGGTACCAATCGCAACGTTGACATATTTGCCAAACCAGCTATTACCATAACCTGGATTGCCTTCACTTAATTCTGCTGTCAATTGTGCGCGCTTCCAACGGAACCGAACAAATAAACAGATCAGTAATCCGTTCAACGGTAAAATAGTATCGTAGAACACATCAGTAATAACATCGAAGACTGATTTATCAACACCCGCGTAGTGTACAAACGACGTAAACCACGGTACTAAGCCAAATGATGTTGCTGCGATTAGTGTCAGGATAGTGATAAGCGTGCCAATAGTAAGCAATGCTTTTTTACGTGGTATATCGCGCTTCTCCATGAACGATGACGTAGGCACTTCAATAATAGATACCAACGATGTAATTGCAGCGACAAATGCCAACAAGAAGAAAATGGTCGCAGCAATACTGGCGGCAAAATAACCGATGGTGTCAGATAAAGCTAAAAAGATATTGGGGAAGAAGGAAAACACCATACTAATTGACGAGTCACTGAGAGAGTCAACATTAGTATCAGGGAAAATGGCGAAAATCGCTGGTAATGTCATTAGTCCCGCAATAAAAGCAACCGAGGTATCAGTTACCGCAACAAGCTTAGCGGAGGTGACAATATCGTCACTGCGGCGAAAGTATGAGCCATAGGTAATCAGAATCCCCATCCCCAGCGATAATGAGAAAAACGCTTGCGATAGGGCACCATTGATAACAGCACCGTTAATTCGGCTGAAATCAGGAATCAGGTAGAATTGTACTCCAGACCATGACCCTTCTAACGTTAAGACAAAAATAACGAGTAGAATTAGCATGATGAACAGAGCGGGCATCAGTATTTTCGATGCCCGTTCAATACCATTACGCACGCCACCTACAAGAATCAAGTAGGTAATCGCTGTAACCCCAGCAAGGTACAGGAGGAAGCTTTGTTCATTGACGAATGTGGCGAAATACCCTTCACTTGCTAATAGGTCAAGATTGCCTAATAGTGATTGGACTAAATAACCAAAAATCCATACGGTAATTACCATATAAAATACAGCAATCATAAATGGGGTGAAGGTAGCTAGCCAGCCGGCAAACTCCCACCGCTTTAAACCTTGGCCTAGTTCTGCATAGGCTTTGCGTGGGCTATGCTGACTACGACGACCAAGCCCCATTTCTGCTAGCATTACGGGTAAACAAATGAATGCGATAAAACATGCGTAAATTAGCAGAAAAGCAGCACCACCGTTTTTCGCAGCTGCGACAGGGAATCCCACAATATTACCGATACCAACAGCAGAACCTGCGGCTGCAAGTATAAATCCAATTTTTGAACCAAACTGTTCCCGAGGAGCGCTCATATAAAGAGTCCTTGTTTATCGTTGTTATGAAGACGGCTCAATCCTAACGTAATCGAAATAGCCCGGCAAGCAGACCAGATCAATGGTACAAGATCTGCGCTCGCTGGTAGTTTATTGCTTACTGCGAAGATAACCAGCGCATGATTCGACGTTTGAACTTTGTATAGGGCGGATATCTGAAACTTGGGTCTGGTCGGGTGGAGCGATACATAACCGCTTTAACATGACTGAATGTTTCAAAGCCAAAATGGCCGTGGTAACGCCCCATACCACTGCGGCCAACTCCACCAAATGGTAACTCTGGGTTGAGCATGAACATCAGGGTGTCATTATTGCATTGGTTACCGGCCGAGGTGGCTTCAGTAAGTTGACGTAACTTTTTATTTGAATTACTGAAACCATACAGCGCCAATGGTTTTTCTCGTTGTTGAATAAAATCGATGGCTTCTGCCAATGATGAAATCGGAATAATAGGTAAAATTGGTCCAAATATTTCATCGCGCATGATTGGACTGTCAATATTTACGTGCGTTAGTACCGTAGGAGCAAGGTAACGTTCAGAGGCATTGAAGTCACCGCCAAAGGCCACTTTGCCATTATTTAAATAAGAAATAAGGCGGTTAAAATGAGCATCATTGACGATCCGACCATAATCTTCAGCACTTTGCGGAGTAACACCAAACATCGTTTGGCTCGCTTCTTTTAGTGCCGCGACGAGTTCGTTTTGGATAGACTCGTCGACCAAGACATAGTCTGGCGCAATACAGGTTTGTCCTGCGTTAATCCACTTCCCCCAGGCCAATCGACGAGCGGTTGTTTTTATATTAGCATCGGCAAGAATCACCGCGGGGCTCTTACCACCTAGCTCTAAGGTGACCGGAGTTAAATATTCAGCAGCAGCACGCATCACAATCTTACCAACACGCTCACTACCAGTGTACAAAATATGGTCAAAACGATTTTGTAGAAGGTCAGTGACAATGTCTGCACCACCATTGACAACGTTGATTGCGTCATGCGCTAAGTATTGAGGAATGGTATTGGCGAGTAACTCTGCCGTCCTGGGCGCTAGTTCTGAAGGTTTGAGAATGACGCAGTTGCCTGCTGCAAGGGCTGCAATAAGAGGACTCAACATCAATTGAATCGGATAGTTCCATGCGCCAATAATGAGCACAATCCCCAAGGGTTCTGGATGCAAATAACTTTTACCAGGCATGGCAAGAAATGGTTGCCGTACGCGTTTGGCTTTCATCCATTGTGGCAGATGGTTAAGCGTATGTTGAATCTCTTTATTGACGACGCTCAATTCAGTCAACCAACCCTCCGCATGAGATTTGCCTAAATCGAGCTGCAAAGCTTCCAGCAATTCATTTTCGTGGTCTTTTAATAGTGCTGCGAGTTGTTTCAGTTGGCGCTGCCGCCACTCTATATTACGGGTGACTCCGCTGTCGAACGTAGTACGCAACTGCTGCATTAAAAATACAAATTGAGTCATGCTAAGTCACCTAAGGTTATATTTTTTATTTCTTGATACTCAGCGATACCCACTGGTGAACCTTCTCGGCCAATACCAGATTCTTTTATTCCACCAAATGCGTTATAAGCATGTGAGATTGCGCCAGTGTTAATGCCTAGCATACCACATTCTAACAGGGTGCTAACCCGTTCAATGCGACGGTAGTCTTCAGTACAAAAGTACCCAGCTAGACCAACAGGTGCAGCGTTCGCTAGGCGAATAGCTTGAGCTTCGTCAGTGAATGCTTGGATAGCGATAACCGGTCCAAAAATCTCCTCTTGCGCAATCCGCATCGCAGGGGTAATGCCGAATATTAAAGTTGGGGCGTAGTAGAGCGGCCCAAGTTCGGGCAACAATTTCCCACCGGCGATTAATTCTGCACCATGAGCAACTGCGTCGGCGATGAGGCCTGCGACTTTGTCGATGGCGGCTTGGTTAATGAGTGGGCCATAATCAACTGCCGGTTCAAAGCCTGAACCAATAGTAAGCTGCTGTAGTTTCGACTGTAGTAGCTCAAGAAATTGGGAGAGGACAGAGTGTTGTACCAAGACTCGGTTAGCGCTAATACAGGTTTGCCCAGCGTTGCGGAATTTACAACGTATGAGTTCGGCAGCGGCAAGTTCTAGGTTGGCATCTTCAAATACAATAAATGGCGCATTACCGCCTAATTCAAGTGACACCTTCTTAACAGTTGAAGCGCATTGCGCCATAAGTTGTTTACCAACGGCGGTAGAACCAGTAAACGTAAATTTCTTTATGTCAGGGTGTGTCGTTAAAATTTCCCCTATCGCGGCAGGCTGTTGAGTCGGAAGAATGTTAATAACACCCGCAGGGATACCAGCATCATGAGCTAATTGTGCTAATGCCAATGCTGAAAGTGGTGTTGCTTCGGCGGGTTTAACGACCATGGTGCAGCCTGCCGCTAATGCTGGCGCCAATTTACGCGTAATCATGGCATGTGGGAAATTCCATGGAGTAATAGCAGCGCAGACGCCAATAGCTTGGCGGATATACCAGCTTTTATGCCCCGTTGCGCCTTGACTTAAAATAGTTCCATAACTTCGCTCAGCTTCACCAGCGAACCAATCGATATAACTCGCCCCATACTCAACTTCAGTCATAGCTTCAGCAAGTGGCTTGCCTTGTTCAGTTGTCATGAGCTCGGCGAGTGCTCGTTTATTATCGAGAATTAACTGATGCCAACGCCGAAGTAGCTGCGCCCGTTGTTTAGGCAGCAAGGCGCGCCACTGGGGTAGTGCTTGTGCTGCTGCATCGATAGCAGCGTGCGTCATGGCACTATCACTATTCGCGACCTTGGCAATGACGGCACCAGTGGCTGGATTACACACATCAAACTGGTGACTAGCACTGGCCCATCGGCCATTGATAAAGGCTTCAGTACGCAGTAGGGATGTCATTGATTGATTAGACATTTTAGATTCCATCAAGGTGTTACTTGCTGTTCCAATCTTAGCCTAAAAAAACCGCAAAGTGTTAGGCATAATCAATGTTTGACTTGTGGCTGTACGGCTAGCCGTGTATAATAGTGGCCTTCAGGGTCAATACCGCTATTGATGGGAGCGGACTTACCCCTGATATATTGGGGTATACCACGCCTACTTTATTCCTGCCAGAGTGTTCATCGTGTTCTGTCGCCGGGCGTCTCTTCCCCGTAATTTTGTAGTACAGAAACATGTGAGAAAAATATGTCTGATCTTATGACTGGCCAATCGTTCGCCGAATTGGGCCTGCCTGCTGTTGTGCTTAAGCAACTTGAAAAAATGAATTTCACCCAACCAACACCAATCCAGTTACAAGCTATTCCAGCATTGTTATCGGGTAAAAATGTGCTTGGTGAGGCGCAAACTGGAACCGGGAAAACGGCAGCATTTGGATTGCCAGGGTTGAGTTTATTGGATGCTACGCAACGTGCAACACAAATGTTGGTGGTTGCACCAACGCGCGAACTGGCGATGCAAGTAGCAGAAGCCATTGCTAGCTTTGGCGAGAAAATGAAAGGCGTGGAAGTGGCTACCGTCTACGGTGGTGCTGCTTTTGGCCCACAAATTAAAGCATTACGTGGTGGTGCACAGGTTGTTGTTGGTACACCGGGCCGTTTGTTAGACCTGCTTAATAAAGGCGTGTTGAACTTGTCAGCGCTACGCTTTGCAGTCTTAGATGAAGCCGATGAAATGCTCAACATGGGTTTTATCGAAGATATCGAAACTATTATGGGAGCGGTACCTGTGAGCGCACAGCGTGCGTTGTTCTCAGCAACCATGCCGCCAGCTATTCGTAAATTAGCCAAAACCTTTTTGGTTAATGAAGCGGGTGAGCAACCATTAAATATTCAAATTGCGGCCGTTGAAAAAACCAAAGCAACCATCCGGCAACGGGCGTGGTTGGTGCGCGGCTTAACCAAAATGCAAGCATTAACACGTTTATTGGAAGTGCTAGACTACCAACGCGTGTTGATTTTCGTGCGGACTCGTTCAGACACCATGGAAGTCACTGAACAGCTACAAGCGTCGGGTTTTAAAGCATCACCATTAAGTGGCGATTTAAACCAGGCACAGCGTGAGCAAACCGTTGCTCAGCTACGTAGCGGTCATATTGAGATCTTAGTGGCAACAGATGTTGTGGCACGGGGATTAGATGTACCGGAAATCACCCACGTCATTAACTATGATTTACCAAGTGATAGCGAGTCGTACGTGCACCGTATTGGCCGTACTGGCCGTGCTGGGCGTAGTGGCGAAGCTATTCTATTTTATCGTAGCAAAGAAAAACACTTGTTACGCACCTATGAGCGCTTAACCAACGGCACTATCGAGTATTTTGAGGTGCCCACGGCAAAAGAACTCAGTATGTTCCGACAGCAGGCGTTGCAACAGCAATTAGTTGAATCACTCGCTATGCCACAGCTCAATGAGATGACAAAAATCATTGAACAAATGCAGGCAAATACGGGTTTGACGGCTGAACAGTTAGCAACCGCATTGTTGGCGCAATATCATCTTCGCCGGCCACTTATTTTGGCTGATGATCCGGCACCGCGTAAATTTGAAGAGCGTAATGATCGTCGTGCGAAGCGTGACGATCGGGAAAAACGTTCAGGAGCAGGGCGCGAACGTCGTGAGCTGGGAATTGAATTTGATACTTATCGCATTCAAGTCGGCCGAGACCATGGTGCCCGCCCACAGGATATCGTTGGCGCTATTGCAAACGAAGGTGATATTGATAGCCGCTATATCGGCCAAATCCAGTTGTTTGAAGGCCATAGTTTGGTTGAATTACCAAAAGGTATGCCGGCTGCAGTGCTACGAGTGTTACAACGTGCTCGAGTACGGCAACAACAAATGGGCTTAGAGCTGGCGCATGATGAGCAGATTAGCCGCCGTCCGCGCCCGCCCATGGGTGATCGGCCAGGCTTTAAAGGTGCACCGCGCCGTGGTGATCGAGGCGCTCGCAGTAATCAAGGCGAACGCCGTCGCCGCGCCTAAGAAACCTCAGTAAAACAGCTCAACAGCTTGATAATCCTTCGGTGTTATCAAGCTGTTTTTGTTTGTGTTCTGTTAAAACTACGCTAAGTTAAGTGAAATTAGGCGTAATGCTTTGAGTTGGCATGGCAGGAGCCAAGAAAAAATGGCATTATGATGCCCAGCATATTCGTTAACAGCAGGCAGGAATACCATGCAGCCAGTCAATATTATTTGTATTAAGTGGGGCACTAAATACGGCTCCGATTATGTCAATAAACTCTATTCCATGGTGAGTCGGAATATTTCGATTCCATATCGATTTGTATGTTTGACCGACGATGCCGACGGTATTCGAGAAGAGGTTGACGTTAAACCTATCCCTGCCATCGGTTTTGAAGATTTTGACCAACGCAAACCATGGACCTTTGCACATGGCTGGCTTAAGCTCACGTGCTTTGCTGAAACACTGTACGACCTACAAGGGCCAACTCTGTTCCTCGATTTGGATATCGTCATTGTTGGTAGCTTGGATGAATTCTTTGAGCCAGAGGGTGACTTCTTAGTCATTAAAGAATGGGATAAATCAGACGCTACAGGTAACACTTCTGTTTTCCGTTTCAACATTGGCGCTCATGCAGATGCTTTGGAATACTTGAAATCTGATCCTATTGGCTCGCGTAAGAATGTGCGCAACGAACAGGAATTTATAACTCAGTTCGTTGCCCGCCAAGGGCGCCTCAAATATTGGCCGGCAGAGTGGTGTCGTAGCTTTAAGCGACATTGTTTACGGCCATTTCCACTAAGTTTTTTCCAAGAGCCGCGTATTCCAGAAGGAGCGAAGGTCATTATTTTTCACGGCCGCCCACATCCAGACGATGCAGTGGCAGGGCGTAGCGGTAAATGGTTTAGAAAAGTCCTGCCGACAACGTGGATTAGCGAGTACTGGCGATAGTAGCCAATGACATTCAGTTATCGAGTTATGATTTGCCTAGCAACGCCATTGGTCTTTTTATACCTATGGCTGCGCGGGGCGAAAGCACCAGAATATCGGCTGCGCCTGCGTGAACGACTTGCTTGGCAACAGATCCCGGCGCAGGCTCGTGACGGGATAATTATTCACTGCGTGTCGGTGGGGGAAACAGTGGCAGCACGTGCGCTGATTGAAGCGATATTAGCCACTTACCCTAATCTACCTATTACGCTCACGTCGATGACTCCAACCGCAGCGACGATAGCTAAGCAATTCTTTGGTGAGCGGGTATTCTACAGCTATTTGCCTATAGATACGGCGCGAGCTATGGCGCGTTTTTTTCGCAAACTAGCACCACGTATCGTGATTGTTTTGGAAACAGAAGTTTGGCCGTGTTTTGTTGCTCAAGCTAAACAACGTGGGATTCCGCTGTTGGTGGTGAATGCCCGGATGTCAGAACGGTCACAGCGCGGTTATCAGCGTTACCGTTGGTTGCTGGGATCGTTATGGAATAACCTAAGCTTTGTTGCTGCGCAAACAGCCGAAAGTGCCGAGCGTTTTCGGCAGTTGGGTGTAAATCCTGAGCAGTTGGTGGTACGTGGCAATCTCAAGCACGATATTCAATTAGCACCAACGCTCCAGGAAGATGCAGAGCTATGGCGAAGCAGACTGCAACGGCCGGTACTAGTGGCCGCTAGCACTCATGATGGGGAAGATGAGCAGGTTCTCAGCGCATTTAAGCTCGTGCTCACCACTACGCCAAATGCTTTATTAATTTTGGTACCACGCCATCCAGAGCGTTTTACAGCTGTTGCTCACTTAATTGATACGAGTGGTTTTTCATACGTACGGCGTAGCCAAGGAGAACCAGTAACACCACAACATCAAGTATTCCTAGCAGATACTATGGGTGAACTCATGCTATGGTATGCCATCGCTGATGGTGCATTTATTGGGGGAAGTTTTATTGCGCGGGGAGGCCACAATCCGCTTGAACCAATTGCTACTCATACTCCGCTAGCGACAGGGCCTCATGTATTTAACTTTGAACAATTGTATAAGCGCCTCGAACAGGCACAAGCAGTGGCAGTGGTGTCTTCACCAGAAGAGTTGGCTGCAACTTGGACGAGTTGGCTAACACAGCCACAGGTGGCGCAGCAAATGGTACAGCGAGCACTACATGAATTTCGTCATGATAGGGGTGCCACAGACGCAATTTTGGAAGATATTCAGCGCTACTTACCGCCACTGCCACAGGTAAAATCGCTAAGGACAATGGCCATGATAGAAACGGTACAACCGAACAAAAATACGATGATTTGGTACGATCCAGAAGTACTACAACAGTGTCCAGCAGACTACTTTTCACCACAGTATTGGATGATGCAAGGCAAAGTAAAAGGCTCTGCGACAGGCCGTAGTACTGCATTCTTCGTTGAGCAAGGTGAACATGGCTTGTTGTTACGCCATTATTATCGGGGTGGACTCGTAGGTAAAGTTAACCGTGACCGCTTTAAGCGGGAGCCAATTCCCGAGAGCCGCGCTATGGCCGAGTTTTCATTATTATTAAAGCTGCGAGAATTAGGCCTTCCAGTCCCGCGGCCTGTAGCTGCACATTATACCAAAGCGCCGGGTTGGGGCTATCGAGCCGATATTCTTGTTGAGGTGATCCCGCACAGTAGTGACTTATTTAAAGTGCTGCAGCAACGTCAACTAACACCATCAGAATGGCAAACAGTGGGGCAGACTATTCGCCAACTCCACGATGCCAATGTGTATCACTCTGATTTAAACTGTCATAACATTATGTTAGACGCAGCAGGAAAATGCTGGATTGTTGATTTTGATAAGTGTGGACGCCAGGCGTCGGGGCCTTGGAAAGAAGGCAACCTACAACGTTTGTTGCGCTCATTTCATAAAGAGCTTAACAAAGCGACCAAAGCCCAGGCAGCGTTCCATTTCAATGAAACTCGAGATTGGCCGCTGTTATTAAACGCTTATCACGGCTAATTAATCTGCTGGCGGCGTGTATCCTTCAACAGTAACGTCTTTGCCTTCGAAGAGAAATGCTTGCATCTGCTCTTCAAGGAATGCCCGAGCGTTTGGATCCATCATATTGAGGCGGTTTTCATTGATGAGCATGGTCTGCTTTTTCTGCCAGAGCGCCCATGCTTCTTTAGAAATGGAGTTAAAGATTCGAGCTCCCAACTCGCCCGGATAAAGCTGAAAATCGAGCCCTTCAGCTTCTTTTTTTAAATACTCACAATAGACGATACGACTCATACTCACCTCGGTCTTACGGAATGTCATGCTATTTTAGGCTGCAGCGATTCGATAATGCAAACCACATCGAAACACCAACTAGAGATTACTCCGCACTTTGGCTAAATAGCGCTTGATCGGGGCCGGTAACCCAAATTTGGGAAGGTCGTCCCAAGCAACCCGGGTGTTAGTGGCTGGTGCTTTAAATTGAACTACCGTAGCGGTCAGTTTGTAATGTGAGAATACGTGCCGAAACTGACCATGCTCGATAGCTGCCACTGGGGCATTTAGGAATTCTGGTAAGCACCATAACCGTGGCCATACAGCGTCCGTACCACGCTGTACCAAGACCACGCCAGTTGCGTTGTAATCGATACCAAACCAAGCGAATCGTGTTGGCAAGGGGGTGGGCTTCTTTTTCTCAGGTAGTTTGTCAACACACTGGGTCTGTCGAGCATAACAGGTTGTTTGTAATGGACACTGTGTACATTGTGGCTGGCGCGGTGTACAGATCGTTGCTCCCATATCGAGTAATGCTTGTGCATAGATACGATTGTCTTGTGGGGGAGTGTAGTGTTCGGCTAACTGCCACACCTTGTTGTTGAACTTGGTTGAGTTAACCTCACCAGTGATACCGAAGTAACGGGCGAATAGGCGCTTCACGTTGCCATCGACAAGTGGTGCGGGCAAATCAAAAGCGAACGAGCAGATGGCTCCGGCAGTATATGGACCCACGCCTGGAATTTCGCGCAACGCGTTGATGCTATGTGGTAATTCACTATTGAATTGGTCGACCACATAGCGCGCTGCACGATGAAGATTTCGAGCACGTGAGTAATAACCTAACCCCTGCCACAGGGCGAGTACCAGATCTTCGTTGGCCGCAGCCAATGCTTGAAAGGTTGGAAAGTGCTGTAACCAACGGTGGTAGTAAGGGATAACGGTCGCCACCTGCGTTTGTTGCAACATGATTTCACTGACCAAAACAGTGTAGGGAGTTGGATTTTGTTGCCAAGGAAGGTTATGGCGGCCGTGTTCGCGCTGCCAAGTCTTTAAGCACTCGCTAAATTGTGTTGGCGTTAATGCCAAAGTTGTTTGGTAAGTATTTGGTTTGGTCATGAATTTGCAATGTAAAGACGGTGTAAACCTGGGTGAAAATATTAAGTAAAGCCGACAATTTACAGGTTTTCTGCTTAGTTTTGTATTATAATTGGCATATAACAATCAATCGCCCTATGAGAAAATACAAGGAGCATCTCATGAAACGGTTATCATTAATATCCACTGCTGTGGTAGCGGCGTTACTAGCTACGCCTGCATTAGCAAACAAAGCTACTGAACCGGGTAGTATCTATGTGGGGCCACGCCTTGGTTTGTTCGGTACTGACTCCGATCGCCGCGTAATTGAAAATAACCAATTACAGAGTTTTAAAGGTGGTTTTGATACTCCTTTCGCGGGGATTGAGGCCGGTTATCAATTTACCCCTGAGTGGGGCTATCGAGTTTACTACGATTACCTCCGTAGCAGCCTAGAATTCACTGGCGATACCTCTAATGGTTCAGCCTATGGTGTTGACGTATTATATAACTTTACACCAAAAGTTTATGGTGCAGTAGGTATTAACGCGACTGAATTTAGTGATATTAAGACTTCATTCCTGCGCATTGGTGCTGGTTATCGTGATTTCATTAACGATAATTGGGCGTTCACTGTTGAAGGTGCTGTACAGCAGAGTGAAAAAGATTTAACCGAATTCATGGTGATGACTTCGTTACGTTATTACTTTGGTGGCAACACTGCATCAACGTACACTAGACAAGAGCAAGCTCCGGCTCCTATGCCGGTAGCACCGGTAGCACCGGTAGTCGTTGATTCGGATGGTGATGGCGTACCAGATGGTCAAGATAAGTGTCCGAATACTCGCGCTGGATACAAAGTGGATGCTGATGGCTGTGTCATGTATGAAAATGAAACAGTTACTCGTGAGTTGGTCGTAACGTTTGCGCTAGAGTCTGCAGAAGTATCAGCGGACCAACGTGAAGATGTACGAAAAACAGCTGAGTTCTTGAAAGAATATCCACAGTTGAACGTAGTGATAGAAGGGCACACTGATAGCACTGGTTCAGCAAGCTATAACCAATTGTTGTCAGAGCGTCGTGCGAAAGCAGTAGGCGACTTATTGATTAACGAGTACGGTATCGCAGCTTCACGCGTTACTACTGTAGGTTATGGTGAAAGCCGTCCGAAGTATCCAAACGATACCCGTGAAAATCGCGAGAAGAACCGTCGCATTGAAGCGGTAATGTCAGTAACAAAACAAGTGCCTGTTAAAAAGTAATAGTCACTCGTTCTGCATGATAAAGGCACACTAAACTTGCGTTTAGTGTGCCTTTTTGCATAATAACTGCCCGCATTTTTGTTTGAATATAATATTGAGGCATTATGAGTTCAGAGCATATCGAGCAAGCTCAACTTGAAGGGCAGTTTCGTCGTAAGATCCGTAGCTTTGTTAAACGCGAAGGGCGACTCACTAAAGGACAAGCTGCAGCAATTGAGCGCGCGTGGCCACAGCTGGGCTTGACGCACACGGAAGGCCAGCTCGACTTAGCTCAGGTATTTGGCCGTGTGGCACCTACGATTCTTGAAATTGGTTTTGGAATGGGTAAATCCTTGGTGCAAATGGCAGCTGCTGCTCCGGAGAAAAATTTTATTGGTATTGAAGTGCATCGCCCAGGTGTAGGTGCCTGCTTGATGGACGCCGAAGTGGCACAACTGACGAATCTGCGGGTTTATGAACATGATGCCGTAGAAATCCTTAACGATTGTATTCCAGATCATAGTCTCGCGGGTGTCCAAATATTTTTCCCCGACCCGTGGCATAAGAAGCGTCATCACAAACGTCGTTTAATTCAATCAGAATTCGTTGAGTTGTTGCGGCAAAAAATGGAGATAGGTGGCATACTACACCTTGCTACTGATTGGGAGAATTACGCTGAACATATGCTCGAGGTACTCGCAGCCGCTCCGAAATGGCGTAATTTATCTGCGGACAATACGTATATTCCACGACCAAAAGAACGTCCCTTCACTAAATTTGAACAACGTGGTGAGCGTTTGGGACATGGTGTTTGGGATTTGAAGTTTGAGCGGGTCGAATGAGCCGCTCAACCATCTAGTAATGTGTCTAACAAACTATTCAAATAACGCCGACCGAGCTCTGTCGTTTGCCACCGTTGCGCATCAATTTCAACGAGTCCTTGCTGTTGAGCAGGCTGCAATAACCGGTCTGCAATAGCCGATGAGAGGCCAGTGTGCGCCGCAAACTCAACTTTGGGCACTGGTTCCATCAAGCGGAAGTAATTCATAAAAAATTCAAATGGGCGTTCATCTGGTGTCACACTCCATTGCCGATATATTAATGAGCGCGTAAGATCCAAATAACCCTGCGGGTGCTTTATTTTTTCACAGCGAATGATCTTATTTTGCGCAGGTATAGTGATTTTGCTGTGGGCACCACAGCCTATCCCTAAATAATCACCAAAACGCCAATAGTTCATATTATGACGGCTACGGTGACCAGGTTTGGCGTATGCGCTAATTTCGTAGTGCTCATACCCAGCGGCTAACAGTAGTTCATGGCCCTGTTCTTGAATGTTCCACAAAGCCTCTTCTGCAGGTAACTGCGGTGGGCGACTTGCAAATGCCGTATTAGGTTCAATGGTAAGTTGGTACCAAGAAATGTGAGGGGGTTGTAGCGCAATCACTGCTGTTAAATCAGCAAGACCCTCAGTGAGGGTTTGTGAGGGTAAACCGTGCATTAAATCTAAATTAAAGCTAGTGAGAGGGAGTTGTCGCGCATGTTGCGCAGCGGCGACCGCTTGCTGCGGGTCATGAATACGCCCTAGTATTTGTAACTGTTTATGGTTCAGGCTTTGCACACCAATTGACAGCCGTGTTACGCCAGCTTCAACATAACCGGCGAACCGTTCGGTTTCAAAGGTACCGGGATTCGCCTCTAAAGTGATTTCACAGTCAGCGGCCAGAGGAACTAACGTTCGAACAGTATCGAGTAGGTATTTTATACCCGCTGCACTAATTAGGCTGGGGGTACCACCGCCGATGAAAATACTTTGCAGTACGCGCCCTTGCACCCAGTCGAGGTCGGCGCGTAAATCATCGAGTAATCGCGCAAGATAAGCGGCCTCTGGAATATCGTGCTTGACACTGTGTGAGTTAAAATCACAGTAAGGACATTTTTGTACACACCATGGAATGTGAATGTACAACGACAGTGGTGGCAAACTTAGTGATGTCATGAGTGCGCCTGTAATTCACGTAACAACGCGCGCAACGCGTGCCCCCGATGGCTATACTGATGCTTTTGCTCCAGCGTGAGTTGAGCAGCGGTACATTGTAAATCAGGCACCCAGAATACGGGGTCGTAGCCAAATCCTTGCGTACCTTGTGGGGTTGTCGTGATGTAACCGTCCCACCGGCCCTGGCATATAATCGGGGTGGGATCTTCAGCATGGCGTAAAAATACTATGACACAATGAAAGCTCGCGTGCCGTTCTTGTTCTGGGGTATCGGTGAGTTGCCGCAATAATTTTGCAATGTTATCGCTATCAGAGCATTGCGGACCTGCAAAGCGAGCGGAATATATTCCTGGTGCCCCACCTAGTGCAGTAACAGCAAGACCAGAATCATCGGCCAAGGCAGGTAAGCCAGTGAGTCGAGAGGCATGGCGTGCTTTGATGATGGCGTTCTCAACAAAGGTTAGCCCTGTTTCTTCCGCTTCCTCAAAACCCCATTCGGTTTGCGGGGTAACGTGCCATCCTAACGGGCTCAATAATTGTTGGATTTCTTTGACTTTTCCTTGATTACCACTCGCTAAAACAATGTTTTCCATTTACTATGCACCAAAATTATACATGTGCATGATATTATACGAGGCATTTTGAATGTGACCAAGGAGAATAGGTTTGGTTAGTGTAAATGGGCTCATGCTCATCATGGGCGCCTTACTTTTGGTGAGCATTTTGGCGGTTTCAGTTTCTAATCGGTTAGGAGCACCGTTATTACTGACGTTTCTCGTAGTGGGGATGCTTGCTGGTGAGGAAGGTGTACTTGGTATTGGGTTTGATAATCCTGAACTTGCCTTTGTCATTGGCTCATTAGCACTAATAGTCATTATTTTTGATGGTGGTATGCGTACCAATCGAGAGCGCTTTAGGGTCGCTCTTGGCCCAGCGCTCACCTTAGCCACACTTGGGGTGGCTATGACCTGTGCACTCACTGCGGTTGGAGTGGTACTACTCTTTGATTTACCTTGGCCAACGGCATTGCTCATTGGCGCGATTTTAAGCTCAACTGATGCGGCAGCGGTATTTGGTATTTTCCAATCAAAAAACTTAAAAATTAAACAGCGTGTTGCCTCCACGTTAGAAATTGAATCGGGTACCAACGACCCGATGGCTATTATTTTAACGATGGCCATTACGGCTATTATCGCGTCCAACGAAAGCTTTTCGTTAGCCGTTATTTCACTAGACATTTTGCAACAAGTTACCATTGGGTTCATCGGTGGATGGGTAGGCGGTCGGTTATTTATTTGGTTGACCCAAAAAATCACCGTGCAATTCTCTTTCTTTCCTCTATTGGCACTTGCGACCGCGATCGTAATGTACGCGGTAACATCAAGTGTTGGCGGGAGTGGCTATTTAGCGATTTATTTGATGGGTTATAAAATTGGTAACTCACGGCTCCCTCAGCTACCACATATTTTACAGGTCCAAGACGGATTAGCGTGGTTAAGCCAAATCATGATGTTCCTGATACTTGGCTTATTGGTTACACCGTCGCACCTGATTGAACACTGGCATTTGTCTCTCGGTGTTGCAGTGCTCATGATATTCATTTCACGCCCAATCGCGGTTGTGGTTGGCTTATTACCATTTACCTTTCCTTGGCGCGAACAAGTGTTTATCAGCTGGGTTGGCTTACGTGGTGCAGTACCGATTATCTTAGCACTCTATCCCTGGCTGACCGGCGTACCCAACCCAGAATTATATTTTGACGTAGCCTTTATGGTCGTGATGGTTTCTCTCATCGTGCAAGGCTGGACCATTGCGCCCATGGCACGTTGGTTAGGTCTAGAGATTCCCCCTCCCGCTGAACCCGATCGAAGGATGCCACTCGATCAGTTAGGTGCGAAAGATCTCATGGAAGCATGGGGTTTCCAAATCAGTGAACGTTGTGTTGCCTGCGATAAAAAATGGAGTGAGCTACATTGGGGTGTTGAATTAGGATATGTTGGCATTATTCGCAATGGTGAATGGTTACACCCGAGAGTTGATCCCGTGATTCAAGAGGGAGACCTCGTTGTTGTGGTTGCTAAACTTGAAGATATTGATACTGTCAGTAAGGTGTTAGCAACAGATGGTAAACCAAAAGAGTTGCAAAGTAGCGAATTCTTTGGTGACTTCACGTTAAACGGTGAACTGATGTTACAAGACATTGCTGGGTTCTATCCGATTGGTGAACTCGATGAGGAGTCGGCCCAGACCACCTTAACGGATTACTTTGATATGAAATTCCACCGCCGTGTAGTTGTTGGAGACCACTTGCGCTTAGGCAACGTTATACTCACGGTGCGGGATGTGAATGATGTTGGCGTTATTCGCCAAGTTGGGGTGAAGATTGTTGAGGAAAAGGCCAACTAGTTAGTTGGCCCAAAACTCTTTATGGAAACGCAGCTCGTGCGACTGCTCACCTTGCTTTACGGTGACAAAAAACCGTAAGGTTTCAAGATGACTAAAACGGGTCTGAGCTAAATAATAGATTGCATCACCTTCCCGAACTTCTTGGAACGTTAAGCGCTGTTGTTGGCTTAATGGATTCATCACATAGCCCGTTATTTCAACTTGCTGAGCCGGTTTACCGGGTCGTGTGGTATCAAGTACTGCAATATTAAGTGTTGCTAATGTTTCGCTGCGCCCTAGGTTATATTGTTGCGCCATTTCTGGTCGTAGCAAGGTGGAATTGAATGCATTGTAATGCACTTCCCATGGACCAAGCTGGCGACTCTGCTGCGCGTAACTATTGGCGCTAATAACAGTTAGCACCAACAGTGTCAGCAGCCAGCCAAATTGCTGCAGTCTGTTCATGACTAAATCCCCATACCAAATAGATTACTTAATAAAATCCGTACGAACTGAATCGCAATAATTAGCACCAGTACTGACAAATCCAATCCTCCGATGGGGGGAATAATACGGCGGATGGGTGCTAAAAATGGATAAGTCAGCTGATGTAGCATAGCCATCATGGGGTTATATCCTTGGCTAAACCAACTCATGATTGCCATGATGATAACCAACCAGAACAACACGGACAGAAATTGCGAAATCACCAGGGCAAAGGCGAGTACTAAGGTATCGGTTATTGCTGGTGAAATACCAATCATGGCTTTCATTAGCAGCATTATTTTTACCACTGCAATGAGATAAGCCAGCACTAGACAAGCTAAGTCCCAGCGACCCTTGCTTGGTATCACAGTTCGTAATGGTGTAATGAGCGGATTAGTAACTTTTACGACAAATTGACTCATTGGATTGTAAAAATCAGCGCGTACCGCTTGCATCCAAAGGCGTAACAGCACCACGATTAGAAATAAATCAAAAACAACGTCAATTAAAAAATGGATCGCATTCATAGTGGCTCTCTTAATGGTTGGTCACTTAAAACAGTTTAGCCATTTCTTGGTTACGGTGCACGGCTGCGGCGACTGCTTTTGCGGAAATTTGAGCAAGATCGGACGCTTGATACACTTCGATAGCTTTTGCGGTTGAGCCACCTTTGCTAGTGACTTGTTGACGCAGCTCAGTTAATTCTAAATCACTATCAATAGCCATAGTAGCAGCCCCTAAAGCGGTTTGTTCCACTATACGCCGTGCGTGCTCTGGATTAAAGCCTAGCGCGACGGCGGCTTGTTGTAAGCTGGCCATAAATTCAAAGAAATACGCTGGGCCACTACCAGCTATAGCAGTGAAAATATCCAGTTGTTCTTCGTTACTAACCCAAAGAGTTTCACCGACCTGTTGGAATATGGTGGTTACAAAATCTTGATCGGTGATGCTGACGTTGGCGTTCGCAAGTAACCCAGACATGCCTTTGCCAACCAATGATGGGGTGTTAGGCATCACGCGAACAACGCGAGCTTGGCGGCCTAAGTAGTCAGCATATGTTTCCAGGCGAATACCAGCAGCAATGGTAATAATCAGTTTGTCGTTTAGATTTGTTACTTGCTTATGCAAGTCGCGACATACCTCGGCCATGAGCTGCGGTTTAACAGCGAGCACTATGGTATCAGCTGCATTGGCAACCTCATTATTGTCGTGGCTGATATTAACCTGCCAGCGTGATTGTAGTAGTTCTAGTTTGCCCGCTGAAGGGTTGCTGGCATAAATAGCGCTGGCAGGGTAGCCGTTTTTAACCATTCCTCCAATAATGCTTTGGGTCATATTGCCAGCACCGATGAATGCGATTTGACGGGGTGGGTTGGTCATGAAGTATCTCCTGTTAACTGGGACATGTTAGCGTGCACCAAAGATTGCGGTGCCGATGCGAATCATTGTTGCGCCATGCTCAATCGCATATTGCCAATCGGCAGACATGCCCATTGATAATGTATCAATCTGAGGATATTGGGCTTTTAATTGTAAAAACAAGCGGTTCATGGCAGCAAAACTCTCCGCAGCATCAACAGGTACAGCTTTAATGGCTGGGATGGTCATGAGTCCCCGCAGTTGTAAATTGGGTAATTGTGATAGTTGCTCTGCTAGTTCAGCGACTTGGCTAGGGGCGACCCCCGCCTTTGCACTATCATCATCGATGTTCACTTGTATCAGCACTTGCAAAGGAGTCTGCTCAGCTGGGCGTTGGGCGGATAAACGTTGTGCGATTTTGAGTCGATCAATGCTATGTACCCACTGAAAATGAGTGGCGATATCGCGGGTTTTATTGGATTGAATTGGCCCTAAAAAATGCCATTGAATAGGCAGATCGTGCAGATCTTGGATTTTTTTAAGTGCCTCTTGCACGTAATTTTCGCCAAATAGTACTTGCCCGTGTTGGAACGCTTCGATAATTGCAGCAGTCGACTTGCCTTTGCTAACGGCTACCAATTGTACCGTTTCCGGCCGCCGTTGATGGCGTTCACATTGCTCTGTAATCTTCCTACGGACTTCTGTTAAACGTTCAGCTATGCTATTCATCAGTATAAGAAAACCTTCTAATCATTATCATCGACACGGGACCGCGATATGGATATTACCGAATTACTTAGTTACGCAGTCAAGGCGAAATCATCCGACTTACATTTATCAGCAGAAGCTCCCCCTATGATACGAGTTGATGGTGATATTCGTAAAATGAATATTCCCCCCTTGACTCATGAGCAGGTACAGGAATTGCTGTATAGCATCATGAATGAGCGGCAGCGTAATGAGTATCAGCAAAACTTTGAATGTGATTTCTCGTATGAGGTACCCCAGCTAGCTCGTTTCCGGGTTAATGCGTTTACCCAGAACCGGGGGGCAGGCGCAGCATTTCGTACTATCCCGAGTGAAGTGATGACACTTGAGCAATTGAGGGCGCCAGAAATATTCAAAACCATTGCAGATAGCCCGCGTGGGTTAGTTTTAGTGACTGGACCAACAGGTTCAGGTAAATCGACTACCCTAGCAGCAATGGTGGATTATTTGAATGAAACCAAACATCAGCATATTTTAACCATTGAAGATCCTATTGAATTTGTTCATGAAAATAAACTTAGTTTGGTTAATCAGCGTGAAGTACATCGTGATACGCTCAGTTTTAGTAATGCACTGAGGTCCGCGTTACGGGAAGATCCTGATGTCATTTTGGTCGGCGAAATGCGTGATTTAGAAACCATTCGGCTAGCAATGACTGCTGCAGAAACGGGACACTTAGTGTTTGGAACACTTCATACTACCTCAGCACCCAAAACAATTGACCGGATTATTGACGTGTTCCCAGGAGATGAAAAGCCGATGATCCGCTCCATGTTATCAGAATCACTCCGAGCGGTTATTTCTCAAGTGTTGGTGAAGCGAACAGGTGGGGGGCGTATAGCGGCTCATGAAATCATGGTGGCGACATCGGCTATTCGCAACCTGATTCGAGAAGACAAAGTTGCGCAGATGTACTCAACCATTCAAACAGGGGCAGTGCATGGCATGCAAACCTTAGATCAAAGTTTGAATAACTTAGTGCAAGCTGGATTGGTGACGAGTGGGGATGCCAAGTCGAAAGCCATGGACAAGGATTCGTTTGCACTTTAATTGACGTTGAATCCTGACTTTTGGAGGTTGCTAGGGTAAACTGTGCGCCGTTTGAATTGGATAAAATTAGGGCGGCGCATGCGTGTACTTGGCATTGAAACTTCCTGTGATGAAACAGGTATCGCAATTTATGATACCGACCACGGCTTGTTGGCTCATCAGCTGTATTCACAGGTGAAACTCCATGCGGATTATGGTGGTGTGGTGCCTGAATTAGCGTCCCGTGATCATGTTCGCAAAACATTGCCCCTGATTGAACAGGCTTTGCAAGAAGCACAATTAACGGCTCACGATATTGATGGTGTTGCTTATACGGCAGGTCCAGGGCTGATCGGCGCATTGTTAGTGGGCGCTTGCATCGGTCGTAGTTTGGCGTTTGGTTGGAATGTACCAGCGGTAGCTGTACATCATATGGAAGGTCACCTGTTGGCACCGATGTTGGAGGAACACCCACCCGAGTTTCCGTTTATTGCATTATTGGTATCTGGTGGCCACACTCAGCTCGTGCAAGTCGATGGTATTGGTCAGTATCAACTACTCGGTGAATCGGTTGATGATGCCGCTGGTGAAGCATTCGATAAAACAGCTAAATTAATGGGGCTTGATTACCCAGGTGGACCTCGGTTAGCAAAACTGGCAGCAGCGGGTGAACCCAACCATTATCGATTTCCGCGCCCGATGACAGACCGTCCTGGTCTCGATTTTTCCTTTAGTGGTTTGAAAACTTATGCTGCTAATACCATAGCTGCAACTGATGGTTCTGAACAGCAGCTTGCAAACGTTGCCCGAGCATTTCAAGATGCGGTGGTAGATACGTTGGTGATTAAATGTCGGCGAGCCCTTGAACAAACAGGCCTAAAACGGCTGGTGGTTGCTGGAGGAGTAAGTGCTAACCTACACCTTCGCGAGCAATTGCATGCGTTTATGCAACAAATTAATGGTCAAGTGTTTTTTCCACGCCCAGAGTTTTGTACTGATAATGGCGCCATGATCGCTTACGCTGGGGCTCAGCGCCTATTGGCAGGAGAAATTGCCGATATCAAGATCAAGACCTTTCCACGGTGGCCGCTCGACCAGCTTAATCCACCAGCTTAGCAATCAAGCATTTGCCCATGATAACGCACTATTCTTGCGGGTCTTGCGGGGGAGCAGGCGGGCGTTGATAACGGGTGCGTTGTTCTTGCCCGGTACGCAGGCGGACAATGTTTGATTGGTGGCGCCAAATAATGAGGACTGAAATCATAATCACTGGCACTGTATATTGTGGTTTGATCCAATAGGCGTAGAAGGGCGCTAAACTAACCGTAATTAAGGCTGCCATGGACGATACGCGGCTAAAACGGAACACGATCAACCACGTTAAGATGAGTAATAAGGCCATTTCCCATGCTACTGGAAACATGGCACCTAACGCCGTTGCCACAGCTTTACCACCACGGAAGTTGAAATACAGTGGGAAGATATGGCCTAAACAGGCCGCGACGGCAATTAAGCCTAAGAAGAACGGTTCAATCCCGAGGAAATAGCTACCCCAAACAGGGATCATTCCTTTTAGTACATCGAGCCAAAGCGTTAGGGCAGCTGGTATTTTTCCACCAATTCGGTAGACATTGGTCGCACCTGGATTATTCGAACCGGTGGTACGTGGGTCTGGTAGTTTAAAGATACGGCAAATCAGTACTGCGCTACTGATCGAGCCGAATAAATAAGCCACAATGATGGCTAATAATATTAATGCACCCATGCGCTTCGTTTACTCAATAGCATAAAATTTGGACTCACATAAATCACAGTTGTTGATGTGTTTTTACGTTTGCATCTGGTTTGCTTTCCGTTACTATGCAAACCCATAGCATAAGTGCTTTAGGCCTGAATTTCTATTAATACGGACTGCGAATGGATAAAGTCTTCATTGAAGGTTTGACAGTAGATGCTGTTATCGGGGTTTATGATTGGGAACAACAGCGTACGCAATCACTTATCCTCGACCTTGAAATAGCTTGGGATAATCAACCGGCAGCGGAATCTGATCAATTAGATGACGCACTTGATTATGATGCATTAAGTCAAGCTGTTATCGAATTAATTCAGTCACGCCCACGGGCGCTCATTGAAACGGTTGCTGAGGAAGTTGCGCAACTAGCAATTCAGCAATTTTCGGTACCACAGATCCGTGTAAAAGTGATGAAGCCAACAGCAATTGCTGCGGCTCGGCATGCGGCAGTCGAGATTGTAAGGTCACGCGCGTGAGCAAAGTTTGGTTTGGTATTGGCAGCAATCGCGACCGTGCTCATTATATTCGTGCTGGCGTGACAGCATTGCACGATCAATTTGCCAGCGCGCAAACACCGTTGCATATTTCACGAGTGTTTGAGAGTGAAGCGGTGGGATTTGTTGGTAGCGCTTTTTATAACTTGGTCGCTTGGGTAGAAACCACGGAGCCGATTGCAAACATAGCAGCGTACTGTAAGGCGATAGAACGCGCTCATGGTCATGATAGTACTAAGCCGCGATTCAGCCCGCGTACGCTGGATATTGATATTTTATTGTATGACGATTGCATCAGCTCCAACCCAATACAACTGCCGCGAGCTGAAATTTTGACCAATGCATTTGTTTTGTGGCCATTGGCAGAATTAAGTCCTACGGTGCGGCATCCTGTGGTCGGTAAAACCTACGCTGAATTATGGCAAGCATACACTGGTCAACAACAATTAGTCCCGATACCATTTGAATTTGATTCATTACCCTATTTAGTATCCACCTCGATTGCCTAGAAGGAATACCACAGTGAGCATTTGGGAAGCAATTATTCTCGCATTAATTCAAGGATTGACTGAGTTTTTACCCATCTCCAGTTCAGCACACTTAATTTTACCGTCACAACTTTTAGGTTGGACCGATCAGGGATTGGCCTTTGATGTTGCGGTGCATGTGGGAACCTTGTTAGCGGTGATGTTGTACTTTCGGCAGGAAATTGGCCAATTAATCGTTGGTTGGTTAGGTAGTTTTAAAGGTCAACACAATGCCCATAGCCGCTTAGCTTGGCTCATTATTTGGGCAACGATTCCAGCGGGGTTAGCAGGGTTACTGTTGAGTGGCTTGATCGAAGACTATGCGCGTTCAGCATTAGTTATTGCGGTAACGACCATTATTTTTGGGTTGCTGTTATGGTATGCGGATGTGCGCGCATCACAGCGACAAACGATAGAGCAGCTCACGTTGCGGCAAGTATTGATTATTGGTGGTGCTCAAGCCCTAGCATTGATTCCAGGGACCTCTCGTTCAGGTATCACCATGACCGCAGGCATGTTGCTGGGATTGACAAAAACTGATGCGGCTCGGTTTAGCTTCCTGTTATCCATTCCCATTATTATCATGGCCGGTGGTTATCTATCCTTAAAAGCTGTGACCCAAGCGGAGCCATTTGCTTGGTTGCCATTTGGCGTTGGGGTGCTGACGTCATTTATTGCCGCATACCTCTGTATTCATGCGTTCTTAAAGATCATTAGTCGTATGGGCATGCTGCCATTTGTTATCTACCGGTTGCTGCTAGGTATGATACTGTTCGTCTGGTTTATTTAAATCATTGCCATTGTTGTTGAATGCGTTGGCGGCGTTCTGCTAACACGGCTTCCTTAATTTCAGCACCTCGTAAAGGGGTGCCGGCTTGTGCAGCGGCGGCAATGAGCTCCTTGGGATTAACTTGCTGAGCAGCTTGGACTGCCATTTGAATCGCCGTACCCGTTGCTTGAGTCATCCCTAGCAGCTGCCACAGTGTCAGCATGCGGTTAACCCGTTGGGGTTGCCGCCAGCCATCGAGTTCTCCTACCATCGAGACTATCCAGTCAACATCAATGGGTTGTGTTGGCGTCCACGCAATGCGGGCAGCGGCTTCAGTAACATCTTTGTACTTGTTAGGTACTCGCAATCGCTGTTGAAGTGATTTTAGCTGAATGGTGGATAAGTTGTAGCAGCTTAGCGCCCACGCATAGAGACTGCGTTCGCTCTCGGGAACGCGTGAGAACTGTGAGAAATACTGGAGATCAAGCGCATGCTCAAGTTCGCTAAACCATGGCTGCATAGCGTGCACTTGCTGCAGTACTTGCCAGTACACCTGTGGCGACGCGGTCGTTAATGCTTTTTCTGTTTCTCGCCAAACACGCTCGGCAGATAAGTACTGTAGTTCATTGTTTTGGCACATCTGCTGCATAAGAGCAATAGTTTCAGGGGCAATGCTAAAGCCATCTTGTGCAAAACGGGCTGCAAATCGAGCGACCCGCAATACGCGCAATGGGTCTTCTGTAAACGCAGGGGAAATATGGCGAAGTATGCGCTGTTCGATATCCGCGCGACCGTTGTATGGATCAATAAGCTGCCCGTGTTCATCTTGAGCAATTGCGTTGACGGTTAAATCGCGTCGCACGAGATCATCTTCGAGCGTTACCTCAGGGCCGGCAAATACGGTAAAACCGGTATAGCCCGGTCCTGATTTGCGTTCGGTACGGGCCAGCGCATATTCTTCCCCCGTATGGGGGTGCAAAAATACTGGAAAATCTTTACCAACTTGTCGGAAACCTTTTGCGATCAGCTCTTCAGGACGAGCGCCCACCACCACATAATCGCGTTCGTACACTTGTTTATTTAATAATTGATCGCGAACAGCACCGCCGACAAGATAGACTTTCATGAAGCCTCCGATTATGTTTATGACATACACGAATGACTAGCCGTAAAGCCAGTGAGTCGATACACTGTTTCATACTATAACTACTAAAGCAGTCAAGTTGCTATGTATCTTAATTATTTTGGACTACATACTGAGCCGTTCTCAATTGCGCCAGACCCTCAATTTCTGTATTTAAGTGAACGCCACCAAGAAGCGTTGGCACATTTAAGTTATGGGTTGCAGGGCAGCGGTGGATTTATTTTATTGACGGGAGAAGTTGGCACAGGGAAAACCACTGTGTCTCGAGCATTACTCGAACAGTTGCCAGATCACACTCGTACGGCGTTTATTTTGAATCCGATGCTAAATGCAGATGAGTTACTGGCAACCTTATGTGACGAGTTTGGCATTCGTTATAATCGCCGCCAAGCTACGGCAAAGCAACTCACCGATAAACTTAGCCAGTTTTTACTTACGGCGCATGCGCAAGGTGAGCAGTGTGTGGTACTTATCGATGAAGCCCAGCATTTGCAGCCTCAAGTATTAGAGCAGCTGCGACTCCTCACAAATTTAGAGACGAATCAGTATAAATTACTCCGTGTTATTTTGATCGGTCAACCTGAACTTCAGGATCTATTGCGGCGCCGTGAGTTACGTCAACTCGCTCAGCGGATTACGGCTCGGTATCATTTATTGCCACTGCAACTGGCGGATACAGAACGTTACATTAACTATCGTTTACAAGTCGCTGGTGCCCAGCGAGGTTTATTTGATGCAGCAGCCGTTCGTGCGTTACATGTTGCCAGTGAAGGTATTCCACGGCGACTCAATTTGCTGTGTGACCGTGCCCTTTTAGCCGCCTATAACGACCAACAGCCAATAGTGACAGTGCGACAGGTGAAGCAGGCAGTTATCGAACTTGATGGGGGCCAACAGCAATCAGGAAGATCGCGGAATCACGGACTGATGTTAGGTATGCTAGCGTTAGTGGTGGCATTGTTGGTAGCCGCTGGTCAATGGTGGTTTAGCGGGCCACGTTCAGCGCTAACGGTTAACACAGACACAACGGCAGCCAACAGTGTGCAACACCCACTGGAAGCCTTAGCAGCGTTATGGCGATTGCCCTCCCCACCAACCAACCAGCCATTTTGTGACTGGGTGGAACAATTTGAACTTTTATGTGTGAGTGGTCGGGCACGGTTAGATCAGATCGTGCAACCCAATCGTCCGGTGTTGCTGCAGTTAGCCAATGATCAGTTACAACTGATTACGCAAGTAAATACGGTACCAGAGACAAACTGGACTGGGGAGTTTACCACCTTGATTCCACAACCACCTGGATATAGCAATGCTGATGCTGACCAAAGTGGCTCGGTGTATCAACAATGGCTAGCCGCACAACTCAGACAACAAGGCATCACTACGACACTGTCACTGGCAGAGCAACTACGACAGTTGCAGCAACAAGCGAAGTTACGTGTAAGCGGGCAGCTTGATGGCTTGACGTTAGCGTGGCTGACAAGTACGGAAGAACATGGCGGCCCACGTCTGACCCCAAATACTAGGGTGGGAGAGAATTAATGTCATCGGTATTGCAAGCGTTAAAGAAGCAGTCATCGCCGCTAGTGCAACAACAGCCGCAGGTTGATTTAAGCTCGGCGCCAACGCTGAATCGTCAGCCCATGTGGCGTTGGGTACTCGGTGTGTTTGTCGTTGCAGGCGCAGCTGCAATTGGATGGTGGGGCGGGCAATGGTTGTTCACTCGAGATCTTGACTCAACCATCACAATGAGTGAACCGGTTAGGTCAGAGACAGCTGCGTATTTGCTGGGTGAGATTAAACCCATAAAGCAACCGAGTTGGCCAGAGCCAGCTGTACCATCATCGGTTGACGAAGGGGTAGAAGTACTCAGTCAAGCCCGGGCCCAAGCAAGTGAATCTATAGTGAGTAATAACCAAGCAATTGATCTAAATCAAGTTTCACCAGAAACACTCCAAGCCTTTGATGCTGCATTAGCAGAGCAAGGTAATGGTCGCAGTGTTATCCCTCAATTAGCTGAACTTAGTGTAAGTTTTCAGCGTACCATTCCGAGTTTCACTTATGATGGACACCAGTATTCTTCACGCACCGATGCGCGCTGGGTGGTGTTGAATGGGATTCGACTTTATGAAGGTGAAACCTTACAGGGGCTTACGGTGCTTTCGATTGCACCCAGCCACGTGGTGCTGTCAAAAGACTCACAAGCATTCCAACAGCCCGCCTTAGATGACTGGACAAGACCATAGTTTATCTGTTATTAAAACACCTGTTTAAATCTTTTGTTTGATTTCATGGTGAAGTCAAACCAGCATAAGAGGTGTTGCTATGGCAGAGTATCGTGTTCCTCGAGAAGACATGCAGTTCGTTCTGCAGGATGTATTTCAGGTCGATAAGGATTGGGCAGAAAGTGATACGCTGGCAGAACTGGATATGGAAACCGCGTTCGCCATTATTGACGAAGGGGCGAAACTAGCAGAATCACTGATTGCACCATTAGCGCGTGCAGCTGACGAAGAAGGTGTATCATTCGATAATGGTACGGTAACGACACCGACAGGCTATAAAGAAAACTTTCAACAGTTAGCTGCTGGTGGCTGGGTTGGGGTAACTGCAAATCCAGAATTTGGTGGCATGGGCTTACCTAAGAGTGTCTCGGCGCAATATGAGGAAATGCTTTGCGCTGCGGATATTTCATTCTCATTGTACCCAGGCTTAACTGCTGGCGCGATCATGACCATTGATCAACATGCAGATAGCACATTGAAAGCAACCTACCTAGAAAAACTTGTTGCCGGTCAATGGACAGGCTCGATGTGTTTGACTGAGCCTCATGCAGGTACAGATCTTGGTATTATCCGCACCAAAGCAACGCCGAATGCTGATGGCAGCTATGCGATTACCGGTACGAAAATATTTATTACCGGTGGTGAACACGATCTTGCCGAGAATATTATTCATTTAGTACTCGCGAAATTGCCTGATGCGCCTGCCGGTAGCAAAGGCATCAGCTTATTTTTGGTACCTAAATTCTTAGTGAACGATGATGGTTCCATAGGTGAGCGTAATGGCGTCGTTTGTGGTTCGATTGAACACAAGATGGGTATTCACGCATCAGCAACCTGTGTGATGAACTTTGATGGTGCCAAAGGTTGGCTGGTCGGTGAACCGCACCAAGGTCTGCCAGCAATGTTCACTATGATGAACTATGAGCGCCTTGGTGTTGGCATTCAAGGTCTAGGTGCTGCAGCACGTTCCTATCAAAATGCGTTGGAATATGCGCAAGAACGTATTCAGGGGCGGGGTGCTAAAGCAACGCGTGATATGAGCAAAGCCGCCGACCCGATTATTGTTCACGGCGATGTACGTCGTATGCTGTTGACAATGAAAGCATTTGTCGAAGGGGGGCGGGCGTTCTCTACCTATGTTGGCCAACAATTAGACCGTTCGAAGTACGCCCAGGATCCAGCTGTCCGAGAACGTGGTGAAGCGCTGGTTCAGCTACTAACCCCCGTTGCTAAAGCATTCTTAACAGACACTGGTTTCGAAGCTGTAGTCCTTGGTCAACAGGTGTTTGGTGGTCATGGTTTTATCCGCGAATGGGGTCAAGAGCAGTTAGTGCGCGATGCGCGGATAGCGCAAATCTATGAAGGCACCAATGGCATTCAAGCATTAGACTTGTTGGGACGAAAAGTAGCCGGCTCGCGTGGCGACCTGTTGAAACCGTTGTTAGCAGATATCCACGCCTTATTGGCGACACCATTAGAAGGTTTTGAAAAAGAATATCAACAACTTGCTGATGCAACACAGTTGGTGGCTGAGGTGACCAAAGCGGTCTTAGAACGGGTTGCTGATGATGAAAACATCATCAATAGCGTGGCGGTGGAATATCTACATTTGGTGGGCTATGTGGCCTTTGCCTATATGTGGTTGCGTATGGCAAAAGCGGCAGCACCTTTAGTTGATGAACGGCCTTACTTAGCGAGTAAAGCAAAAACTGCAAAATTCTATATGGCTCGTATTTTACCTCGAATTCACAGCTTGGCAGCGGTGATTAAAGACGGTAGTTCTAGCCTTTATTTACATGAAGTGGGCGAGTTTTAATCGCCCACTTTATGTATTGTAATACGCTTACTGACCCAGTATTGTCACTAGTCGCCTAGTGACAATAGGGTGGCGTTACCACCGACAGCAGTAACGTTATTAGTACGCGTTTTCTCAGTAACAAAACGTGTTAAGTACAGTGGGCCACCCGCTTTGGGGCCTGTACCAGATAGACCTCGGCCGCCAAATGGCTGCACCCCGACAACCGCACCAACTTGATTGCGGTTAATGTACACGTTACCTACCTCAACCCGCCGCGCGATATCTTCTGCGAAGCTTTCGTTACGGCTGTGAATACCAAATGTTAAACCGAAGCCGGTGCTATTGATGCTGTCGATAACCTGGTCAAGCTCACTCGTTTTGTAACGAATGATGTGCAAAATAGGACCGAAGTTTTCTTTAACCAACTGGTTGATGCTGTCAATTTCAATAGCTGTTGGAGCAACGAAAGTTCCATGCACTGTGTATTCAGGCATTGGTGCTTGAGCAATCAATGTGCCTACCTGCAAGATGTCATTGATGTGTTGCTCTAGGTTGCTCTTTGCCGCCCCATCAATCACTGGGCCAACATCCGTTTCATGTAAAATTGGGTCACCAACTTTCAATTCAGCCATGGCGCCTTTGAGTAAGTCAATAATGCGATCAGCAATATCTTCTTGGACAAACAACACGCGCAATGCAGAACAGCGTTGACCTGCACTCTTAAAGGCACTGGCAACAATATCCGTCACCGCTTGTTCGGGTAGAGCAGTAGAGTCAACCAACATGGCATTTTGACCGCCGGTTTCAGCAACCAAAGGCACAATAGCACCAGCGCGAGCAGCTAACGCACGGTTAATTGCTTTGGCGGTATAGGTTGAACCGGTGAAGCATACGCCGCCAATATTTTCTTGTGATACTAAGAAGTTACCCACTTCTGCACCACTACCAGGAATAAAGTGCAATACGTCAGCTGGAATGCCAGCTTCATGAGCCAATTGCACTGCGCGGAACGCGATTAGACCAGTTTGTTCGGCAGGTTTTGCAATGACGCAGTTACCAGTAACTAAAGCAGCAGTCACCTGGCCGAGGAAAATCGCCAATGGAAAGTTCCATGGACTGATACAAATAAAGGTACCGCGACCTTCGGTAAATAAGTCATTGGTTTCGCCGGTTGGGCCAGGTAACGGTACTGCCGCCCCCATTAATTGACGTGCCTGTTGTGCGTAATAGCGACAGAAGTCAATAGCTTCGCGTAGCTCGTCAATACCGTCTTGAAGGCTCTTACCGGCTTCAAGTGAGCATAAAGCGATAAGTTCTTCACGGTTTTCTTGCAACAGGTCAGCTAGTTTCTCTAGTGCAACCGCACGCTCCTCTACAGGAGTATCACGCCATCGTGGAAATGCTGCATTGGCTATTGTTAGCGCTTGTTCTGCTAGCGCCTTGTCGCCCCATGCGATGGAGCCGACCTGGTGTTTGTTATTTTGCGGACTGTGAATAGCCACTTGATGGTGGGCATCGATCACTTCGCCATTAATAATTGGGCCGCCTTGCCATTGTTTATTGCGGTAGTCCTGCACGGCAGTAATAAAATCATCAGCTTGTGAGTGAATGTTCATATTCAGTCCTAACGAGTTTTTCCGATCAGTGAAAATTTCAGTCGGTAATGGAATTTTGTGGTTCGCAAAGTTGTCGTGTTTGAGTACCGTTTTGACGGGGTGTTCGGTTAACTCCACAATCGGTGTTTCTGGGTCGACCAACTTATGGACAAATGATGAGTTTGCGCCATTCTCAAGTAAACGACGGACTAAGTACGGCAGTAGATCTTTGTGTGCACCTACAGGTGCATAGATACGAACCGTTACATTAGGATCTTGCTCTAATAGCGCGTCGTAAAGGTCATCACCCATACCATGCAAACGTTGGAATTCGATGTTGCGTTGGTATTTTTGATTGATATCACGAATAGCGACCACGGTTTGTGCGTTATGGGTGGCAAACTGTGGATAAATCGCTCCTTTGGTTGCTGGGCTCATCAAGTAATGCGCGCAAGCTAAATAGGAAACGTCGGTATTTGCCTTACGTGTATAAACTGGGTAACCCTCTAAGCCATTAACTTGGCTCCACTTGATTTCGCTATCCCAGTAAGCACCTTTTACCAAGCGTACAGGAATCTCGTCACCGCAATCACGGGCAAGTGCAGTGGCCCAGCACAACACAGGTAACGCACGCTTTGAGTAGGCTTGTACGACCAACCCTAAGTAAGGCCAGCTTCTGCAGACTTCGCTGCGATAGACTTTCTCGAATAGTTCTAATGATAGCTCGAGGCGATCCATTTCTTCAGCATCAATGCTGACACCAACGTTTGCTTCTTTCGCTAATTTAACCAGCTCAAGAACACTATCAACAAGTTCTGTTAACACACGTTCACGATTCGCAACTTCATAGCGTGGGTGAAGCGCTGACAGCTTGATTGAAATAGTGGGGCGTGACACCTTTGGATTATTGAACTCAGTCGCACCGATTTTGGCAATTGAGTTCATATAGTCAGCATGATAGCGGCGTGCATCAGCCATAGTCAGTGCGGCTTCGCCTAGCATGTCATACGAATGGGTATAGCCTTTGTCACGATTAGCAACACTGTTCTTAAGTGCTTCTTCAATGGTTCGACCCAACACAAATTGGGCCCCCATAATGCGCATAGCAGCATATGTCGCTTTACGTACTACCGGCAAGCTTAAGCGGCGGACTAAACGCTTAAAAGTACCCCGTGGGGTTTCCATAGGTTTTCCATGGGGATTAATAATGGAGTTGGTTAACGCCAAGCCCCAAGTACCACTATTGACTAGCCAAGACGTGCTTTGCCCCATGTGCTTTTGCCAATCTCCCCCAGACAGGCGGTCTTGGATGAGTGCATCTGCAGTTTCTTTATCTGGAATTCGAAGTAGTGCCTCTGCCAAGCACATTAAGATGATCCCTTCCTTGGTATCCAAACTATATTCCTGTAAGAAAGCATCAATGCCGCTATTGTCGGCTCGATCACGAACTTGCTGCACTAATTGGGTCGCAGCTTCAGTGACTGAATCGAGCGTTGCTTTCTCTTGTGGCACTAATGGTAATAGCTCGCGTAGATAAGCATCTTCATCAACTGAATAGTTGGCAGTAATTGCTTGTTGGAGTCGACCAAGGTCGGCGCCGGTATACTGAGCCGCAAGTACTTCACTCGCTTTAAACATAGCATCTCCTGTTGGACTCAGCCCAAGGCTGGGGGTGACAATATTTTCGCGCGCAAGTATATGCCATTTTAAACGCACGTAAAGCATTCTAGCGCAGTTTTTTACTAGAAATTTTGCTGCCGCCACGGTGCATTTTTTAAGCGAGTCTGTCAAGCCATTTCAGTTGACCAGCACGGTTCCTGCGAGTACCGTATGAAACAAGTAAAATCAACGTTTAGAGTACTATTTGTGAGCCAAGAAATAGAGCTAAAATTACTGGTTGACCCAGCTCAACGAGATAAGGTTTTTGCGTTGTGTGAGCAGTTGGCAGGAACGTCGCCAACTGTGGTTGAGCTGGTAAACAGTTATTTTGACACGCCAGATTTGCAATTGCGTCATTATGATATTGGGCTACGTATTCGCCAATGCGGACTACAACGTGAGCAAACCGTCAAATTAGCAGGAGCGGTAACGGCGGGAATCCACGCTCGGCCAGAATTCAATTGCCCTATTGACGACGATCATCCAGACCTTACGCACTTTGATGCAGGTATTTGGCCAGCCGACTTCCCGTTAACTAGCATCAATTCGCAGTTACAGCAGTTGTTTCAAACGAACTTCACTCGTCATCGCTGGCATATCGCAAGTGGTCAAGGCCGCATTGAATTGGTATTTGATGAAGGCCAAGTCCTCGCTGGAACCAAGGAGCAAGCTATCTGCGAGATTGAATTGGAGCTGCAAGGGGGAGACTTAACTGATGCGCTAACACTTGCCCGGCAATTGCTGAACATCACTGGCACTCAACTAGGAAGTCTCAGTAAAGCCGCCCGTGGTTATCTGCTAGCAGGTTTATCGCAACTTAAGGCAAAACCTAAGCCTTTATATTCAGAACACTTTTTGGAAGCTCATGAAAATAGTGGATTGTTCCAAGGCATTGCTGTTGGGCTGGCTCACTGGCAACACCATGATACTTGTTTCCACGAGCAACCCACTGCAGCCGCGGTGCAAGGTATTGCGGCAGGGTTACACTGGTGTGTGCAAGCGCTGCGGCTGCTAGCTCCATTGAGCGAGCAGTTGCAACCTTTAGTGAGTGCTGTAACTCACTATGCGAAGCGAGTTGATGAATTACTTGCGGGCGCTAACTGGGACCAAGTGCAACAGTTACGGCGCGAAACGGGTTATCAATTGCTGTTACTAGAGCTGGCGTCGTTATTGCAACAACCACCGACCGAGGAGTTACAGCGCAAGTATGTGCAGCAGGTGAGTGAGTTTGTTGCGGGGGTGCTGACCACCCAGCCTAAGGCAGTGACGTGGGAGCACGGTAAAGTTCTCCTACCGCAGCTAACGACATACGTTGCTGACCTGCGTGCTCAGTTAGCCGCTTGTACAGATGAGAATCAAGCGCAACGAACGCTGCGTCACTTGCGGCAGCGCTGGTATGCCACGTTAGCGGCAGCTGACTTATTACAGCAGCTCACCTTAACGGATATGCTGCAGCATTTAACAGCAACTGCTGATGCGATAATTCAAGAAACATTGGCATGGCTTTATCCGCGTTTTGCCGAACGGTTCGGCACGCCTCGCATTGGCGGTGAAGCAATGCCCTTATTAGTTATCGGCATGGGGAAGCTCGGTGGAGGTGAGTTGAATTTCTCGTCCGATATCGATTTGATTTTCTGCTATCCCGCACAAGGTGACACGGACCATGCGAGCCGGCCGCTAGAAAATAGTGTGTTTTTTACCCGTTTAGCGCAAGCATTCGTCGGGTTGCTTGATCAGATCACCGTTGATGGTCGTGTGTTTCGGGTGGATGTGCGCCTCCGCCCATTTGGTCAATCTGGACCTTTGGTCGCTAGCCTATCTGCACTTGAGTATTACTACCAGGAGCAGGGGCGTGATTGGGAACGTTACGCCATGGTTAAAGCGCGTATTATTGGCGCTTCGAATCACTATCAGCAGCAACTTACACAGTTATTACGCCCCTTTGTTTATCGGCGTTATATTGATTTTTCTGCCATTGACGCGTTACGCAAAATGAAAAGTTTGATTACCCAAGAAACACGTCGGCAAGGTTATCAATGGAATATTAAACTAGGGCCGGGTGGAATTCGGGAGATTGAGTTTATTGCTCAAGCGTTCCAACTGATTCGTGGTGGACAACAGCGGCAATTGCAAACGCGTTCACTGTATCAAGCATACCAAGTGCTAGCGGAACTTGGGGTGTTGTCTGCGAATGACGTACAAGAACTACTACGAAGTTACTCCATATTACGCAAAATTGAACATGTGCTGCAGCAGTTAAACGATGAGCAGACCCAAATATTACCTTCAGATCCAGCTATGCAAGAACGCATTAGTCTCGCCTTACAGCAACCATGGGCAGCCGTCGTTAACTTAGTGCAGGAAACCATGGCAAAAGTCCATCAACAGTTTATTCAGGTAATTGGGCACCCTGATGAGCAAGATGAAGAGGCAGGTGCTTTGCAATTGTTATGGCAAGATATGGTCGAGGATGACACCGCATTGGCAGTATTGTTAGAAGCCGGTGTTCCAGCACCAGCAGCAGCTCAAGTTTGGCGTGCTACGCGCCAATTACGCAGCGATGTTCGGCGTCGTGGTTCTGGTCCACGTGGACGGCAGGCGATGGCGCGTTTGGTACCGCTGTTATTGGAACAGTTGGTTGCACTTGAGCAACCAGGGCTGGTGGTTGATCGCGTATTTCAAGTGTTGCAAAAGATTATGACACGGACGGCGTACGTGGAATTATTGGTAGAGAACCGTGGAGCACGCCAACAACTCATTAAGTTATGTCAGGCTAGTTCATGGTTAACTGAACAGCTAGCAATGTATCCATTGCTATTGGATGAACTTATTGATCCCCAGCATTTGTATCAGCTACCGCAACTCACCGAATACCCAGCGTTGTTGGATGAGTTTTTAATCCGCTTACCAGAACAAGAACTGGAATTACAGATGGACGCTCTGCGGCAAGCACGGCAAGTGTTACAGCTTAAGATTGCGGCTGCAGATATAAGTGGTGGCTTGCCGTTGATGAAAGTCAGCGATCACTTAAGTTATCTTGCCGAAGCTATTGTGGCAAAAGTCATTCACTTGGCGTGGCAGCATCTTACTGACCGCCATGGTACCCCTCCCGGACGCGATGCAAACAATATGGGATTTGCGGTATTGGCATACGGAAAGCTCGGTGGCTTGGAGTTAAGTTATAGTTCAGATCTCGACTTAGTGTTTATCACCGATTCTGACTACCAAGGCGAAACCAACGGTCCTAAACCTATTGAAGTCCAGCAATTTTATTTACGATTAGCGCAGCGCATATTACATCTATTTACCACTCGAACATTGGTTGGTAGCCTCTATGACGTTGATATGCGCTTGCGACCATCGGGAAATGCAGGGTTGTTAGTGACGCGGTTGGAAACTTTTGCCAGTTACTTAGCTGAAGATGCTTGGACCTGGGAATTGCAGGCATTGGTTCGCGCCCGGCCTATTTTCGGTACAGCTGACTTGGTTCACCAATTAACCCAACTGCGCATTCAACAACTATGTCAGCTGCGTGAACCCACCCATCTGAAAAAGCAAGTTATTGAAATGCGGCATAAAATGAGAACGCATTTAAGCGCCAAAAGACAAGATGATGAATTTGATATAAAGCAGGGCACAGGTGGTATAACTGACTTAGAGTTTGTGGTGCAATACTTAGTGTTACGCTTTGCTGCCGACTATCCCTCATTGGCACAATATACTGATAATGTTCGTATTCTCGAACAATGCGCACATAGTCAGTTAATCCCAGCAACCCAAGTAGATGCTCTGATTGCAGCTTACTTAGCTGAGCGAGTGGTTGTCCATCAATTGGCATTAGATAATGCCGGTATGGTCAATCATGATCATTTGGAGCCGCATCGCCAAGCAGTGATAGCAGCTTGGCGATACTGGTTGGAGAGTTAAGACTGGTATAAATCCGGATCGTCTTGGTTCGGACGCGTTTTAAAGCGTCGGTGAATCCACATGTATTGATCGGGTTTTTGTTGTATTGCGAACTCGATCATACGATTTATCCGAGTTACATCAGCAACATCGTCACCCGTTGGGAAATTGTCGAAGGCTGGGTAAAAGGTCATATCATAGCCGCGTCCATCATCTCGGCGGAAGCAGGTGACAGGCACGACGGAACAGTTCGCATTACTCGCAAATAATAATGTACCAGTGGTGGTGCTGGCATGTTCTACTGCGAATAATGGTGCGAATACGGTACGTTTGCGGCCATAATCTTGATCGGGTAAATAGCCAGCAATCTCACCACGGTTCAACGCCTCCAACATGCTTCGTACGTCGGTGCGTGGAATTAGATATTTATTCGATCGACCCCGGCCGCGGGTTTGCAAAAACTCCATCACCGCATTGTTATGTGGACGATAAAGCCCAACCGCAGGTTGTACAAAGCCATGCAAGCGGGCGTGCACTTCCAAACTTAAGAAGTGGAACAACAGCAACAACACCCCTTTACCATCACGCTGTGCTGCTTTTAGATGTTCTACGCCAGATACGTGTAACTTACGGCGGATGCGCCAATCAGGCCACCACCATGCCATACCAGTTTCGAAAAAAGCAATTCCGGTATTTTCGAGATTTTTTTTGACGAGCTCTTCAATTTCGTCGGCAGACTTATCAGGAAAGCACAGTTCAAGATTACGCCGCGCAATGTGAGCGCGGCGTGGTACAAAACGATAGAACAGGCGACCTAATACACGCCCCATTCCCAGTTGCCAGCTATATGGCAGCCAAGAGATCGTGTATAGAATGCCGACGCTGAGCCACGTTAACCAATATTTTGGTAGGAGAAAACGTAGCTCAAAGCGTGGTTTTTCAATTACGTTCATCAATCAAGTTTGCATTAATAGCGATAAGATCTTGCTCACTAATTTGTCCTGAAGCTTGTTTCAGTGTGAGGTATTGACGAATGTAACCATAGCGTGCTTTCGACAAATTACGGCGCGCATTGTAGAGGTTACGAGTACTATCAAGCACGTCAACGATGGTACGAGTACCTACTTCAAATCCAGTTTGGGTTGCTTTCAACGCACTTTCGGCTGAGATAACGGCTTGTTCAAAAGCGCGAATACTCGCTTGTGATGCAACGACATCGTAGTAAGCATTACGAACCTGACGTTCAATGCTACGACGCACACCTTCTAATTCTTGGCTTGACGCAACATAATTTTCGCGGGCTTGATCTACTTCAGCGGAAGTACGGAAACCAGAGAAAATTGGTACGTTCAGGTTAAGGCCAATCGAATTTGAATCCATGCGTGGCATATCAATCTTGTTGCCACGTGCTGTTGTAGTGGTATCACGCGTTGCGTAATTACCAGACAAGGATACCGTTGGTAAGTGACCATTGCGTGCTAAGTCAATTTGATGCTCCGCAATTTCAACCGCAACGCGTTGCACAATGAGTTGCAGGTTTTTATCTTCTGCCATTTTTACCCATTGCGTTGCGTCAGCAGGAGCTGGTGATTCAGGTGCAAATGAGTTGGTATCTAAACGAGCCAAACTTTCATGGTAGCGCCCAGTGATTTCACGCAGTGATTCTTGTGCAATTTCAACAGCGTTACGCGCCTGAATTTCTGCAGCAACTGAAGTATCATATTGTGCTTGCGCTTCATGAACGTCAGTGATTGCGGTTAGGCCCACAGAAAAACGTTGTTTCGTTTGCTCGAGCTGGCGCTCGATGGCGTTTTTCTCAGCGGTTGCAAAGGCCAAGTCATCTTGACGTTCCAGTACCGTAAAGTACGCGTTAACCACACGCAGCATCAGTTGCTGGCGAGTACTTAAATAATTGACTTCAGCTTGGTATGCTTGTTTTTCGCTAAGCTTAGCACGGTCCCAAACATTCATATTGAAAATTGTTTGGCTCAAGTTCAGACCTGCGTTCCAACCACGGTTTTCACTGTCGAGCACGATAAAACTCTGTGCTACGGAATCATAAGTGGCACTTTCAGATTCGCTCCGTGAATAGCCAGCGGTAAAGTCGACCTGTGGCCAAAACGCAGCTTTTGAAATATCGATTCCCTTTTGAGCAGCACGGCGTTGTGCATCGACTTGTTGTAAAGTTGGATCATTTTGCAAAGCAAGTTGGAACACTTGTGCTAAGTCATCGGCATAGGCCACGCTGGTAGTTGCGCTAAGGGTTAGGCCTACTAATACGGATAGTACGTGCTTTTTCATGGATAGGGTGTCCTAATTATTTGAAAGCATCATCTTGCCAAAATATGGCTGCTATTTTACATACACTCGTGAATGTTTACCAGTTTACTTTTTAATTGCGCCAAATGCATGACGTTAGTTGCAACAAAATCGCTTCAAGTGTAACTAATTATGTGCTAAAGCCACTGTAGATTACAATCATTCACGATGCTATTCGCGGTCAAACGAATACATCAGTCGTTAAATAACGAGTAAAGGTTTACTGTGCAAAAATATCATCAAGAAGATGTCAAAATTATTGAAAACACGCCACTTCGTGACGGTTTTTTATCCGTCTACAAAGTAACCTTGCAACATCGGCTTTTCGCCGGTGGTTGGTCACCCGTATTTGAGCGGGAAGTCATGGACCGTGGCCATGCTGTGGTGGTGGTACCTTATGACCCGAGCAAAGATACTTTAGTCGTATTAGAACAATTTCGAATTGGTGCTGTTGGTGCTGAGCAATCGCCGTGGTTACTTGAGTTCGTGGCAGGGATGTACGATAGTGTCAATGAATCGGCGGAGCAGGTCGCTCATCGAGAGTTAGCTGAAGAAGCTGGACTCACGACAACCCAGTTGCACTATGCATTAACCTATTTATCCACTCCGGGCGGTTGTACAGAACGTATCACAATTTTTATTGCTCTTGTCGATAGTGATACTGCCGCAACACATGGTGGATTAGCCAGTGAACATGAAGACATTCGCGTGCATGTGTTACCCTTTGCTGATGTCGTGCAGCTACTCGACGATGGAAAAATTAATAATGCAGCGACTGTCATTGGGTTACAATGGCTGCAACTCCATAAGCACCGATTTCAACCATGATGACAACTAATTTGACTCGTAAGCGCTATCAGTTTGATTTAGCCGCACTCCAACGACTGGCAGCATCAAACTATGCTGGGTTACAGCCGTGGTTGGCAGATCTAGAAGCGCGTCAGTCGTTTGTGGTGAAAATTGGCAGACAATTGTGTTTTACAGTGACCGTTATTCAGCAGGCACCATTTACTACTGACATTCGTATCGCGCAGCAGGCATTTACGAAGTCGTTGCCTGGGTTACGCGCAACACAGCTCGAGGTACGCTTGTATCATGATGTGCGGTTAGCGGAAGTGATTAGTTGTCAAGGTGTAGCGCAGTTGCGAGCGCGCTATGACATTCCGAACCCCAGTATGTTTCAGGCTAACGAGAAGCAACAGGTCAATCAGTTCTTACGGGACTGGATTCAATTAATTCGAACGCACGGCTTACAGGAGGCATAGGTGCTACTTTATTTACACGGATTTGAAAGTTCACCAGCCAGCCTGAAGATTCGGCAAACCCAAGATTACCTGGTCAGTCAGGGGCAATCTTCTGAATTACTTTGTGCCCCACAGCTGCCACCGCGGATGGCCGCAATTAAGGCGTTTCTTGATGAGCTGCTTAACCAACACCCTATTCATGGCGTAATGGGCAGTTCATTGGGCGGATTTTGGACTCATTATGTAGTGAGTCAATTGACCCGCTTGCAGCGGCCGGTACGTGGTGCACTAATCAATCCAGCAGTGCATCCACAACGCTTGATGCCTGCCGATGGCGTAATGCAGCGGGTGCACCCACACACGCACGAGGCGTATCAGTTAGATCATCATGATCGAGAAACACTCGATCAGGTCGAGCAACTTTTGCACCCCGATGTTGACTTGCTCGTGCTTTTGCAAGCTGGTGATGAGCAACTTGATTATCGTGAAGCACGGGAGTATTACCGCAGGCAGCGAATGATCGTGGAACAAGGGGGTGATCATAGTTTTGTTGATTTTCCGCGCTACTTACCAGCGGTGCTTGAGTTTCTAGAAATCCTGTAACAGTATATGAGCATTCTAACGATAATAATTCCGTGCAACACGAGATAATAAAACGCATGTCAGAATATAAAGCAGATGCGATAGAGGTCCTCAATGGCCTTGAGCCGGTCCGTCGCAGACCGGGAATGTATACCGACACCACACGCCCCAATCATTTAGGCCAAGAAGTTATCGACAACAGCGTTGACGAGGCTATTGCAGGTTATGCGCGCCAATTAGTCGTCACGCTACACCCAGATCAGTCGTTAGAGATTGACGATGACGGTCGTGGGATGCCCGTTGATATTCACCCAGAAGAAGGGATCCCTGGGGTTGAGCTGATCATGACTAAACTGCATGCTGGTGGTAAATTTTCGAACAAAAACTACCAGTTTTCAGGTGGCTTGCATGGGGTTGGGATCTCTGTTGTCAACGCATTATCGAAACGGGTCGAAGTGACCGTTAAACGCGATGGCCAAGTTTATCAAATGGCTTTCGAACATGGCGATAAAGTGTCTGATTTAACGATTACCGGTACTGTGGGTAAGCGCAATACAGGTACGAACATTCACTTTTGGCCTGATCCCCAATATTTTGATTCAGCAAAGTTTTCAGTAATAAAACTCACTCATTTGTTGCGCGCTAAAGCAGTGCTATGTCCGGGCCTTAAAATTACCTTCCGTAACTTGGTCGATGGTGAGGAGCAAACTTGGCACTATGAAGACGGCTTACGCGATTATTTGGTAGAAGCCGTAGAAGGTTTTGAAACCTTACCCCAAGAACCTTTTATCGGAAATTTTACTGGGCATAATGAAGCTGCAGAATGGGCCGTTACTTGGCTTCCCGAAGGTGGTGAGGGTATTACTGAAAGTTATGTGAACCTCATACCAACGCCTCTAGGTGGTACCCATATCAATGGCTTACGCCAGGGCTTACTCGATGCGATGCGTGAATTCTGCGAGTTCCGTAATTTGCTCCCACGAGGTGTGCGGTTAACACCAGAGGATATTTGGGAACGCTGCGCCTATATTTTGTCAGTTAAAATGCAAGATCCACAGTTCGCCGGTCAAACCAAAGAACGTTTGTCGTCACGCCAGTGCGCGGCCTTTGTTGCTGGCGTTGTAAAAGATTCTTTTAGTTTGTGGCTTAATGAACACACCGACCACGCTGAGCAATTAGCAGAGCTTTGTATTAGCCACGCCCAGCGGCGGATGCGAGCAAGCAAAAAAGTTGTCCGTAAAAAAGTGACCCAAGGGCCAGCATTGCCTGGCAAATTGACCGATTGTGCCACCCAAGATCCAGCTCGCAGTGAATTGTTTTTAGTGGAAGGAGATTCTGCGGGCGGGTCGGCAAAACAAGCTCGCGATCGTGATTTCCAGGCGGTGATGCCATTACGTGGGAAAATTTTAAATACGTGGGAGGTTGAGTCGGATCAAATCCTCGCATCGCAAGAAATTCATGATATCTCTGTCGCTATTGGCGTTGATCCAAACTCCACTGATTTAGAGCAATTGCGTTACGGGAAAATTTGTATCCTTGCCGATGCTGACTCCGACGGTTTACATATTGCGACTTTGCTGTGCGCGTTGTTTGTTAAGCACTTCCGACCATTGGTTGATCAGGGTCACGTATTCGTTGCGATGCCACCACTGTATCGGATAGATGTAGGTAAAGAGGTGTACTACGCACTGGATGAAGAAGAGAAACAAGGTATCTTAGATCGGATTGAAGCAGAGAAGAAAAAGGGCAAAGTGAACGTGCAACGGTTTAAAGGGTTAGGTGAAATGAACCCCTTACAACTGCGTGAGACCACAATGGATCCTAATACTCGACGCTTGGTTCAGTTGACTGTGGATGATGCGGTGGCAACTGAAGAACTGATGGATATGCTACTCGCGAAAAAACGGGCGAGCGACCGTCGGGATTGGCTAGAGAGTAAAGGTAACCTCGTCGACTTGGCTGAGCTGTAAGGAGAACCCAATTTATGTCAATGGACGCGTTAGAGCAAATTCCGTTACGCAAATTTACCGAAGAGGCGTACCTGAACTACTCCATGTACGTCATCATGGACCGTGCATTGCCCCATATCGGCGATGGTTTAAAACCCGTACAACGGCGTATTATTTACGCCATGTCAGAGCTGGGATTATCGGCGTTAGCAAAATATAAGAAATCAGCACGGACGGTCGGTGACGTGCTCGGTAAATTCCACCCTCATGGTGATAGTGCTTGCTACGAAGCTATGGTGCTGATGGCGCAGCCCTTCTCATACCGCTATCCCTTAGTAGATGGGCAAGGGAACTGGGGTTCAGCTGATGATCCGAAATCCTTTGCCGCGATGCGCTATACCGAAGCTCGATTGTCGCGGTTTAGTGAAGTACTACTGAGCGAATTGGGGCAGGGTACGGTCGACTGGACTCCAAACTTTGACGGAACACTAAAAGAACCACGGATTTTACCTGCACGGCTCCCGCATATTTTGTTAAATGGTGTGACTGGTATTGCAGTAGGGATGGCTACTGACATCCCACCCCATAATGCGCGTGAAGTTGCGCAAGCCTGTGCATTATTGTTGGAGCAACCGCAGGCGACACTTGGGGAAGTGATGGAACATTTACGTGGTCCTGACTTCCCTACAGATGCGGAAGTTATTACGCCGCACGACGAAATCGTGAAAATTTATGAAACCGGTCGTGGCAGTATTCGAATGCGCGCTAAATACTATCTTGAAGATGGTGAGGTAGTCATTACGGCTTTACCGCATCAAGCATCGGGTGCCAAAGTACTGGAGCAAATCGCTGCCCAAATGCAAGCGAAGAAGTTACCTATGGTAAGTGACTTGCGCGACGAGTCGGATCATGAAAATCCAACCCGTTTAATCATTGTTCCGCGCTCGAACCGAGTGGACATTGAACAAATGATGCAGCATTTATTTGCCACCACCGACTTAGAAAAAAATTATCGCGTCAATATGAATATGCTCGGCCTTGATGGACGTCCGCAAGTCAAACCGATGCTGAGTATTCTGAAAGAGTGGTTGACCTTCCGGCAAGAAACGGTGACCCGGCGCACACAGCATCGTTTAGATAAAATTTTAGCCCGGTTACACATCCTTGAAGGGTTGTTAATTGCGTATCTGAATATCGATGAAGTGATTGCCATTATTCGCTACGAGGACGAACCTAAACCTGAATTAATGAAACGGTTTGGATTAACCGACACGCAAGCTGAAGCAATTCTAGAATTGAAATTACGGCACTTAGCTAAGCTTGAGGAAGTTAAACTTAAAGCTGAACAGGATGAGCTTGACCGAGAACGGCAGCAACTCGAGCTGTTACTTGGCTCTGACCGCCGGATGAAAACTTTACTCCGTAAAGAAATTCTAGCCGATGCGGAAAAATATGGCGATGAACGGCGGTCACCATTGGTAGAGCGTGATGAAGCACGCGCCCTTACAGAACGTGATTTAACCCCAGCTGAACCAGTTACTGTCGTACTATCGAGTAAGGGTTGGGTACGTGCAGCGAAAGGTCATGACGTGGATGGCGCTAACTTAGCCTACAAATCTGGGGACGGATACTTAGCCCAAGCACAAGGACGTAGTAACCAGCAAGTGGTGTTCATTGATAGTTCAGGACGCAGTTATGCTTGTGAAGCTCACAATTTACCGTCGGCAAGAACCCAAGGTGAGCCGTTAACCGGTCGCTTTAATGTGGTTGCAGGCGAGAGTATTGACCATGTACTTATGGCTAAAGATGAACAACGTTTTATCTTAGCGTCTGATGCAGGTTATGGCTTTATTTGTAAATTTGCTGATTTAGTGAGTCGCAATAAAAATGGTAAGGCAGTTTTAAATCTACCGGTTGGCGCAAAAATTCTGTCACCAAGTCCAGTGCAAGATGTGGCCAGTGACCTAATTGCAGTGGTGTCTAACGAAGGGCGGATGTTGGTGTTCCCGGTTGCAGATTTACCCGAGTTGGCGAAAGGCAAAGGGAATAAAATGATCAGTATCCCAGCATTACGAGCACGTAGTCGTGAGGAATATGTAGTCGCTATGGCAGTAGTGCCTGCGGACACTGGTGTGACTTTGTTAGCAGGAAAGCGGAAGCTGACACTGAAACCGACAGACTTAGAGCATTATCGCGGTGAACGTGGTCGACGTGGTAATAAATTGCCACGTGGATTACAGCGTGTTGACTCAATTATGATCGAAAATCAAAACTGATCAGACGTTTTCTGAACGTAATCGGGTTATAATAGCGAGCATTGTATAGAAGGAGATACCATGCTCGCTGTTATTCGAATTGTGCTGCTAGGGTTATTTATTGTTGTTGGCAGTACATTGTTGTTACTCTTCTGCCTCATTCGTCCTTTTCACCCCAATAATACGCCAATAGCGGCGCATTGGTATGGCCGTATGCATCGCTTACTCGGTGTGAAATTAGATATTCGAGTGCCGCCTGAAATTGCTGAAGGTGGGCCATATGTTTATATCGCCAATCATCAGAACAGCTACGATTTATTTACTCTTGCACGAGCAATGCCGATGAATTCAGTGAGCATCGGTAAGAAGAGCTTAAAATGGATTCCGTTTTTTGGGCAATTGTATTGGTTGGCTGGAAATATTCTGATTGATAGGAATAATAAAGGCCGAGCACACGGTACCATTGAGCAGGCGGCTGCAGCAATTCGGAAACAAAAAATATCAATTTTACTATTTCCAGAAGGTACGCGAAGCTATGGGCGCGGCCTATTGCCATTTAAAACTGGTGCATTTCGGACAGCATTACAAGCGGGAGTCGACATTGTGCCGATTTGCGTGTCTAATTTACATCAACGGATCAAATTAAACCGCTGGGATAATGGCACGGTAATCATCGAACTATTAAAGCCAGTGCGTATTGCTGATTACGCCAGTGATTCTGTACGTGAATTAACTGCCCATTGTTACCAACTCATGCGCACTAAAATCGCAGCGCTAGATAACGAGTTAGCTCAAGGAGCTGTATCTCATGGCAAATGATTTATTCCAGTTACTCCAACAAAGTAAAGCAACAGTTGATGCACTTATCGCTGACGGTGCTAACCCTGACGATACTTATCAAATAGAACATCACCTGTGTAGCGCTGACTTTACGAAACTAGAAAAAGCCGCGGTGGAGCTGGTGAAAGTGGGTTACCACGTCGATGATGCAGACGAGTTTGAGCTCGATGATGGCAGTCGTTTGTTCGCATTTGTTGCTGTCAGCAGAGTCAAACTTGATGCAGAACTGTTGCAGCAACAAACTCACGAAGTCACTCAAATTGCCGACCTTGTCGGGGTAGATTATGACGGTTGGGGCACTTACTTCGGCGATGAAGAGGAATAAAGCCAATCAGCTGCCCTATTAAAGGGCAGCTATCTTGTTGTATTGTAACTTCAACTGAGTCAGCGTTTCTTCTGCAGCGCTTAGTTTCTCACGTTCTTTAGCGATTACATCAGCTGGCGCTTTGCTGACAAAATTTTCATTACTTAACTTACGATTGAATAGGTCAAACTCCTTCTGTGCTTTATCAATCGCTTTTTCCAAACGAGCCAATTCGGCGGCAGTATCGATGAGACCTGCCATGGGAATGTGAACTTCCATGCGACCAACAAGGGCGGTAGCGCTGGCTGGTTGCTCGTCTTCATCAGTTAAAAATGCAATGCTTTCTAGCTTGGCTAATGCGCTTAAAAAATTGGCATTTTGTTCAAGCCGTTGACGTGCTTTAGCATCAGTATTTTTAAACAGCACCGGGAGCGGTTTGCTGGGTGATAGATTCATTTCACCACGAATATTACGGATAGCCACAACCACATGTTTTAACCATTCCATATCGTCGCGCGCGGCAGCAAACTGCTGCGGCTGAACTTGTGGATAGGGTTGAACCATGATGGTATCACCAGTACACCCTGCCAATGTTGCGACTCGCTGCCAAATAGCTTCGGTAATAAAGGGTAGCAGAGGATGTAATAAACGTAACAGCTGTTCTAATACCGTAATCAAGGTATGTCGTGTGCCGCGTAGCTGCGCCTCAGTTCCTTTGAATAATACAGGCTTGGTTAATTCTAAGTACCAATCACAAAACTGGTTCCAGGTAAATTCGTAGGCAATGCTCGCCGCTTGATCGAAGCGATAATTATCTAACGCAGTGCGGAACTGTTTTACAGTGTCATTGAACTGTTCAATAATCCACTGATCTGCCAGTGATAATTCAAAATCGCCACCATGGGTACCGCAATCTTGAGATTCGGTATTCATGATGACATAACGACTCGCATTCCACAGTTTATTACAGAAATTCCGATAGCCCTCAAGGCGATTCATATCCCAGTTAATATCACGGCCAGTAGAAGCAAGTGCCGCCAAGGTGAACCGTAGCGCGTCAGTACCATGGGCAGTGATACCATGAGGGAATTGTTTTTCAGTGCGTTGCTTAATTTTAGCTTCTAGTTGTGGCTGCATCATATTCGCAGTGCGCTTAGCAACCAAATCAGGAAGCGAGATGCCGTCAATCATATCGAGTGGATCAAGGACGTTACCTTTTGATTTCGACATTTTTTGACCTTCCTCATCACGGATTAGACCGGTGACAAAGACAGTCTTGAATGGCACTTGTGGTTTGCCATTTTCGTCTTTGAGGAAGTGCATCGTCATCATGATCATCCGGGCAACCCAGAAGAAGATGATGTCAAATCCGGTGACTAACACATCGGTCGGATGGAAGGTTTTAAGGTCATCCGTTTGTTCTGGCCACCCTAAGGTAGAAAATGTCCATAGCGCGGATGAAAACCACGTGTCTAATACGTCTTCATCTTGCCGTAATGGGATATCGCCAAGATTATGTTTACTGCGCACTTCTTCTTCACTACGACCAACATACACATTGCCTTGTTCGTCATACCACGCGGGAATACGATGTCCCCACCACAATTGCCGTGAGATGCACCAATCTTGGATATCACGCATCCAAGCAAAGTACATATTCTCGTACTGCTTGGGTACAAATTGAATATCACCATTCTCAACTGCCGCAGTCGCAACTGCTGCTAGCGGTGCCACACGTACATACCATTGATCTGTCAAATGTGGCTCGATGGGCACACCACCGCGGTCGCCATAGGGGACCTTATTCACGTGGGCCTCGACCTTATCAAGTAACCCGAGCGCTTCAAAATCGGCAACAATACGCTGGCGCGCAGTAAAGCGCTCAAGCCCGTGATAAGCTTCGGGCAAGGTGCCGTCAAACCCATCAATCTCAGTGAGAGCTTCACCATTATGCGTGTACAATCCAGCTATCGAACAAATATGAGCATGGTTATCAAGCACCGCAATCATGGGTAATTGGTTACGCTTACCAATCTCATAGTCATTAAAATCATGGGCAGGGGTAATTTTTACGCAGCCGGTACCAAACTCCTGATCGACATAATCATCCGCAATAACAGGAATACGGCGATTTACGAGTGGTAGTTCGATAAACTTACCAATCAGTGATTGGTAGCGTGGATCGTCGGGGTGAACGGCAACAGCCACGTCGCCTAACATGGTTTCTGGACGGGTGGTAGCAACCACCAAATAAGAGTTACCATCAGCTGTAGTTACACCGTCAGCGAGCGGGTAACGGAGATGCCAAATGTGCCCCTGCTGCTCTTTATTCTCGACTTCTAAATCTGAAATAGCCGTTTGGAGTTTTGGATCCCAGTTAACTAGGCGTTTGCCGCGATAAATTAAGTTTTCTTCGTGCAGGCGCACAAAGACTTCTTTTACGGCATTCGAGAGGCCGTCGTCCATGGTGAAACGTTCTCGATCCCAGTCGACGGAGTCACCTAAGCGACGCATTTGTGACGTAATAGTACCGCCCGATTGCGCCTTCCACTCCCAAATTTTTTCAATAAAGGCGTCCCGACCCAATTCTTGTCGCGTTGTTCCAGCAGCGGCAAGTTGCCGCTCAACGACCATTTGTGTTGCGATCCCCGCGTGGTCTGTACCTACTTGCCAAAGCGTATTAAAGCCGTCCATACGCTTGTAGCGAATAAGGGTATCCATAATGGTATGTTGGAAGGCATGCCCCATGTGTAGGCTACCTGTAACGTTGGGAGGAGGGATCATGATGCAGTAGGCATCACCTTGCCCTGATGGTTTAAAATAGCCTTTTGTTTCCCAATGTTGGTAGAGTTCTTGCTCGATTGCTTGGGGGGAATACGTCTTATCCATCGAAACCTTCACGTTATACTATTCCGTTTTTGAAAGAATCAAGTCGGCAGCTTGCAAGGTTTGCAACGCAACACCATGCTGCCGATATTGTTTGTAGCGGTCGCGAGCCGCCTGCCGTTCAGGCTCTTGTGCCGGAACGTGCTCGATGATTAGCTGCGCACCTTGCCACGGAGCCGGCTCATTCATTAAATTAACCACTACCACTGGTGCCCGGTGTGATAGTACTTTTGCTTGTGGCCAACACAACTCAACGGGAGCTCCCTGAGGCGGCCCTTCACCAACGAGGTTATGCGGTACAAAGGCATTGGTCGGAATGCGCCATAACCATTCGTCCAGTTGTTCGGCTGCGGCCTGGTTAGCACACCATACGCGCACACTTTGATGTTCCCGCCAAAGTTGGGCTATTTGCTCACAGAAAAACTGCAGCTGTTGCTCTTCAGTTAATTCATCGAGTACATAAAAAATGCCGTGCGCCATAGTTGCTCTTAGTTACACCTGCTCGGTGGCAGCAGTGCGATTAATCATAAATTGGGTCAATAATGGCACAGGGCGGCCTGTTGCGCCTTTCTTAGCGCCACTTTGCCACGCTGTACCTGCGATATCCAAGTGAGCCCAGTTATACTTTTTTGTAAACCGTGATAAGAAGCAACCAGCAGTGATGGCACCAGCTTCACGACCACCAAGGTGGTTCATATCGGCAAAAGGGCTTTCTAAAGCTGTTTGGTACTCTTCCCAAAGAGGTAGACGCCAAATCCGATCACCACTTTGCTCAGCAGCTGTTAACAGTTCAGATGCCAGTGGATTGTGTGTGCTCATTAAGCCACTCGCATGATTACCTAATGCGACAACACAGGCGCCAGTTAATGTGGCGATATCAATAACAGCTTCTGGTTCGAAGCGCTCAACATAGGTTAGTGTATCACATAACACGAGACGCCCTTCAGCATCAGTGTTCAATACTTCAACAGTCTGACCACTCATGGTAGTCAGTATATCACCCGGCCGATAAGAACGCCCGTCTGGCATATTCTCACAGCCAGCCAGAGCACCAATCACGTTGATGGGGAGTTGTAATTCTGCAATGGCCTGCATTACGCCTAATACTGACGCAGCACCACCCATGTCATACTTCATTTCGTCCATGTTGGCAGCGGGCTTAATTGAAAGTCCACCAGAATCAAAGGTGAGTCCTTTGCCAACCAAGACAATTGGGGCTTGGTCACCACCGCCGTTATAGTGTAATAAACTCAAGACAGACTCGTTAGCTGAACCTCGACCTACAGCAAGGTAGGCATTCATGCCAAGCTCTTCCATTTCCTGCTCAGTAACGGCACTGAAGCTAAGCGAATCATAACGCTCTGCTAACTCGCTGCATTGTTCGGCCAGGTAGGTAGGGGTACAAATATTAGGCGGCATATTGGCCACATCACGGCATAGATTCATGCCTTTCGCCACTGCCATACCATGAGCAACGGCTTTTTCACCAAGCGGTAATTCGCGCCGCGATGGAACGTTAAATACCAATTTACGCAGCGGGCGACGGGGTTCGTCTTTACGCGTTTTAAGGTGATTAAAGGCATAAATACTGCTTTGCGCTGCTTCGATGGCCTGACGAACTTTCCAGTAGGTATCGCGACCTTTTACATTCAGTTCGCTCAAGAAGCAGACCGCTTCCATTGAACCAGTGTCATTGAGAGTCTGGATGGTTTTTTCAATAATCTGCTTGTATTGGCGTTCATCAAGCTCACGCTCTTTACCACAACCAACGAGCAACACGCGCTCACTTAGGACATTGGGAACATTGTGCAGCAACAACATTTGGCCGGATTTACCTTCCAAGTCACCGCGGCGTAATAGATTACTAATAAACCCTTCGCTTACTTTGTCGAGCTGCTCGGCAACTCCAGACAGACGACGAGGTTCATATACACCAACGACGATACACGCAGTACGTTGTTTTTCGGGACTGCCGCTTTTTACGCTGAACTCCATATATGCTCCAATTTACTGCAGTTGACAGCGGATCGCTGCCATAGAATAATCCGTTTGAGAAACGCCAAGTTTACTTAAAATCGCCAGCATTTCCAGTAAAAACCTAAGTTAAGAGTGGAGCTCAGTGCGCATATTTCGCTATTTAATCCGTGAAACATTCAAGTCTCAAATTGCCGTATTGCTGGTGTTGATGACCATTTTCGTCAGTCAAAAGTTTGTTCGTGTACTCGCCGACGCTTCGGCTGGAGAAATCCCAAGTAATATCGTCATGCAGTTATTGGGGCTGAATTTGCCTGGGTTAGCGGCATTGATTTTGCCGTTAAGTTTGTTTCTTGGCATTTTACTCGCCCACGGCCGTATCTATGCTGATAACGAAATGACTGTGTTACATGCCTGCGGCGTTAGTGAATGGTATGTGACACGCGTCACTTTGGTGTTGGCTACCATACTAGGGCTGATCACTGCGGCGTTAACCTTATATTTAGTTCCTTGGTCATTGGAGCAGGAATGGTTGGTGGAAGAACGAGCCCGCAGCGAGAGCGGACTGAGTGTGATCATGCCAGGAAGATTCCAGCAGGCGAGCAACCAGAAAGCCGTGATTTATGTGCAAGGCCTTGATGCCAATGGAGATTTGGACGAAGTATTTGTCGCACAATCGCTCCGAGATGAGAATAATCGGATTATTGGTAGCAGCGTGGTGATGGCCGACGCAGGCAGTGTTCAGGCAGCGGCATCGGGGGCGCAAACCTTAGTATTAAATAATGGTATGCGTTATGCGCAAAGCTTTACTGAGCGCGAATTTCAAGTCATGCAGTTTGATCAATACCGCTTACAAATTAAAGAGCAAGAATCCTCTGAGTATATCCGCAAACTGGAATCCTATAGCACGAGAGAATTGATTGGCCTCGATGATGTTGAAGCCAAAGCTGAGTTGCAATGGCGGATTGCAATTCCATTGGCGATGCCACTGTTAACGCTTATCGCTGTACCACTTAGCCGGGTTAACCCGCGGCAGGGTAAATTTGCGCGGATGGCACCGGCATTGCTGATTTATCTCGGTTATTTTTTAACCTTAATGGCGGCTCGTTCAGCTGTAGCAGATGGCGCTATCCCCGCTAGCATTGGCTTGTGGTGGATTCATGTGTTGCTACTTTTGTGTGGTTTTTTGTTGATTGCCAAGGGTCGTCCAATGGGCCGGCGGGCACTAGCTAAACTTAAAGGGGCTGGGGCATGAGCATGATGTCCATTCTAGATCGCTACATTGCGCGTACAGTGCTCGTGACCTCCGTACTAAGTTTGGCTGTTTTAAGTGGATTATCTGCCTTAATTCGTTTTGTTGAACAACTTAAATCTGTTGGCAAGGGTAGCTACACAATTGCTGATGCGGGGTTGTTTGTACTTTACAGTATGCCGCGTGATATTGAAGTGTTCTTCCCGATGGCAGCACTTCTTGGTGGACTCCTTGGGATGGGAATGTTAGCGAGCAACTCTGAGTTGGTCGTTATGCTTGCTGCGGGTCGTTCTCGTCTAAATATTGTTGGTTCAGTTATGAAAGCTGCGGTGATTATGATGCTAGCAGTCATGGCTATGGGAGAATGGATCGCACCACAGTTAGAATCTCACGGCCGTGAATTGCGTGCTCGAGCGATTTCTGGTGGTAGCTTGATCTCGGCGCAGCAAGGTGTCTGGGCTCGTGATGGATTGAATTTTGTGAACATCGGTGAAGTCGAAGATACCGGACGGTTGCGAGATATTACGATTTATCATTTTGATAGCAATAATGAATTAGAGTTAATCACTCAAGGTCGGACTGCTACTTTTATCGTAGATCGCTGGCGGTTGCTGGATGTTACCCAGACAGAATATCAGTTAGACCGTATTGTTCAATCCCAACAACCATCAGTGCTGTGGCAATCATCGCTCACCCCCGATAAGCTGGGTGTGGTGACGGTAAAACCCGAGTCGTTGTCCATTCGTGGATTATTAGAATATGTGGAGTACTTAGATACCAATCGGCAAGCGTCGGAGCGCTATGAATTGGCGCTGTGGCGGAAACTGCTAGCACCTGTTACGGTAGCTGTCATGTTGTTGGTAGCCTTATCGTTTATCTTTGGGCCGTTGCGCTCAACCACAATGGGTGCTCGGATTCTACTCGGGGTGATTACTGGGTTTGCTTTTCATGTGAGCAATGAAATCTTCGGGCCTATGGCACAAGTGTATCAGCTACCACCATTTTGGGGGGCGTTATTGCCCAGTTTGCTGTTTGCTGGCTGGGCAATTTGGATGATGCGGCGCCGCGATAGCTAGAGCGTGTTATAACTCTTTCCAATAATAGAGTTGGTTGGCTTCTTTAGAGAGGGTAACCAACTCGGTTCCAGCAGCGTAATCATGCCAACTACGGCGATTCTTAAAATCCACCAGCACCCATAGATTACCTAATCCAAAGCAGCAGGTGAGTACTCGAATTAAGGCTTGTTTTTTGGTCAATCGATGCCCATTACGTTGTTGAACTTTCAAACGCCAAGCGCGCATCCCAATAGTTTGTCCACTACGCCACCAAAACCAGCCAAAGAAGAAACCTAATACGGCTAGCAAGTACACTAAAAATAGTGAGGTTTGGTTCAACCAGTCGGCAGCTGTAAAGTTGTCATCCAATTGAATGACACCCAGTTGGTTGAGCGCGGCGGGTAAGAGTAATGCCACCGCCGATGCCAGCATAAGAATGGCAACGGCTACCAGTAAATCATAAACCATGGCAGCGAGCCGGCGAAGGAACCCAGCGCTAGGAAAGCCCGCATGAATTTGTGCGGTCGTTTTAGGGGCGTCAGTCGAGGAGTCGGTTACTGTAGTCATAGCCAGTTGATATCACTCAAATAGGAAGATATAGCATGTATAGTACCGAATATTTACCATAGAGTGCTAATTATTACGCACGCTTGGTTACGAAATAGTCGAACAATTCAATGTTTAAGAAAACTTCTTGCGCGTAGCAATCTGATCAGTATAATGCGCACCATACTTCAGTTAGTTCCCCCGTGCCTGGGTGGCGAAATTGGTAGACGCAGCGGATTCAAAATCCGCCGGGCTAATAACCCGTGTCGGTTCGACTCCGACCCTAGGCACCACTGTTACTGTTTTCCCTTTCCATAAAATTTCATTCCACTGAATTTTTATAACCTGTTATGCTTAAGGTTACCCCTCAATGCACTTCTGCATTGCAATTATAGAGAAATGATGATTAAAAAAACTCAAGAAACACCAGAATACGAAGTCGAGATCCCGACTCGTGAACAGTTATTGGCGGCTGTTGAAGCGCGCCTCAAGCCTATTCAATTCGAAGAGTTCATAGAACACTTTAAACTGCATGATGAACGCCAACATGTTGGGTTGAAGCGCCGTTTACGCGCCATGGAGCGCGACGGCCAGTTGATTTTTACCCGTGCCAATGCCTACGGTTTGCCAGAACGCATGCAATTGATTAAAGGTCGTATTATCGGCCATCGTGATGGTTACGCCTTCTGTCAGCCTGATGATGGCGGGACTGATTTATTTATCTCACAAAACCAGATGGTGAATGTCCTGCACGGTGATCGTGTGCTTGTACAGCCAACCAGCTCCGATAGCAAAGGCCGTATTGAAGGGCGTGTGGTGCGGGTTATTGAACCTCGTCGTAGTGATGTGGTTGGGCGCTACTTTGTGGAACAAAATATTGGCATCGTGGTGCCTGACGATAAGCGCATTAGTCAAGATATTATTATTCCATCTGACGCAACGCTTGGGGCTCGACATGGCCAAATTGTTGTAGCAGAAATTACCCAGCGCCCAACTCGTCGGAGTAGCCCCATAGGCCGCATAACGCAAGTTCTTGGTGACCATATGGCACCGGGAATGGAAATTGAGATCGCCATTCGTGAACATGATATCCCGCATCAATGGTCTGCTGAAATTGAATCAGAGTTGGCACCACTGGCGGATAACGTTGATGCTGCAGCCTATGAAGGACGCGTCGATTTACGGGAACTACCGCTCATTACTATTGATGGTGACGATACCCGAGATTTCGATGATGCAGTATGTGCGTCACCCGACGGTGATGGTTGGCGGTTATGGGTTGCGATTGCGGATGTGAGTTATTATGTGCGCCCTAATACAGTGCTTGACCGTGATGCTTTAAGCCGTGGGAATTCGGTCTATTTCCCTAACTACGTCATACCGATGTTACCGGAAAAATTATCCAATGGTCTGTGCTCTTTAAATCCGAATGTCGACCGTTTATGCATGGTTGCAGAGATGTCCATTAATGCGCAAGGGCAGTTGGTTCAATCGCGCTTTTACCCGGCAGTCATGAATTCACATGCGCGGCTTACCTACAACAAAGTGACTGCGATTATTGACGGCGATCCCAAACTCCGCAGCAACTATGAACATGTGTTAAGCTCTATTGAAAATCTACATCAACTCTATCGAGTGCTTAAGAAAGCTCGGCAACGTCGTGCTGCAATTGAATTTGAAACAATAGAAACGCGCTTTATCTTTAACGCAGAACGAAAAATCGAAAGCATTGAGCCAGTCCGTCGCCATGTTGCACATATGATTATTGAAGAGTGTATGATCATGGCGAACGTAGCGACCGCACGGTTTGTTGAAGAGCATGATGAGGTGGGCGCATTGTTTCGTATCCATGAGTCACCAACTCCAGAGCGGTTAAGTTCCTTCCGTAGTTATCTGGCTGAGCTTGGTATCTCAATGAAAGGAAGTGCCACACCAACGCCGCGGGATTATGTTGCGGTGCTCGAGCAGGTAGCCGAGCGACCTGATGCTGATTTAATTCAAACTATGCTATTACGTTCGATGCAACAAGCTGTCTATAGCCCAGAAAATAAAGGCCATTTTGGTTTGGCATTGGATGAGTATGCCCACTTTACCTCACCGATTCGTCGTTATCCTGACCTGATTTTACATCGCGCTATTAAAGCAATTCTCAAACGTCACTACGGTGATTCACCCGCTTATGCAGGCGCTTGGATTTATCCTCCTGAGCAACTCGAGGAAATGGGTCTTCACTGCTCCATGACGGAACGTCGAGCTGATGATGCAACGCGACAGGTGGATGAATGGCTCAAATGTGAGTTTATGCAGGACCATATTGGTGAAGAGTTTGGTGGCGTGATTGCGGCAGTGACTAACTTTGGGCTATTTGTCCGTATTGATGATCTGCAGATCGATGGGCTAGTTCACGTGAGTTATTTAACCAATGACTACTATCAATTTGTTGCCGAGAAGCAATTATTAATTGGCGAGAATACCCGTACAGTTTATCGTTTAGGTGATAAAGTGCGGGTACGGGTACGTGCAGTGTCAGTGGATGATCGTAAAATTGATTTAGATCTACTTGCAGCGGAAAGCCCGCGCGGGCAGAGTCGAGTGTCTGTCGCGCGCAAGGCAGGAGACCTGAGTGCTGAAAAGTCGAGCAAACGCAAGCAGAAACAAGCGAAGCTTGCACACATCAAGTCGAAGCGGAAAGCAAAAGAAGCAGCCCGCCAAGGTATCAAGAAACAGCGGAAGAAAAAGTAATTCATGAGCAAAAAAGTAGCTATTTTTGGATTGCATCCTGCGCGTGCAATATTAGAACAACAACCCGAGCGTTTGGTGGAAATATTTGTCACCCGCGAGCGCCAGGATAAACCGCTACAAGAGATTGTCAGCCTAGCGCAACGGCTTGGTGTGCGAGTGCAGTTTGTTCCGAAGGCCACTTTGGATAAAAAAACTGACGGTGGTAATCACCAAGGTATCCTTATCACCGCGACTGCTGTGCCACCATTGAATGAACATGATCTTGATAGATTGTGCGAGGAAGCAGGGGCACGAGCGTTCTTCCTGGTATTGGATGGCGTGACCGACCCACATAACTTGGGTGCATGTTTACGTACCGCCGATGCAGCTGGGGTTACCGCCGTGATTGTACCCAAAGATAAGTCAGCAAGTATTACCCCTATCGTGAGTAAAGTCGCTTGTGGTGCAGCGGAAACAGTCCCCTTCGTTCAAGTCACAAACTTGGCCCGCACGCTGCGGCAACTGCAGGAACGCCAAGTTTGGGTGATAGGCACTGCTGGTGAAGCAACCCGGACACTATACAACGTTGATATGCGTGGCGCAGTTGCGTTAGTCATGGGGGCTGAAGGTGATGGGATGCGACGGTTAACTCGGGAAACCTGTGACGAGTTAATTAGGATACCGCTACTTGGAACTGTAAGTAGCTTGAATGTTTCAGTGGCAACAGGAGTATGTTTGTATGAAGTGGTTCGACAACGCCAAAACAGTTAGACGAAGCTGGCGACCGCTCATTATTGCGGGGTTGTTGATGATAATGTTGGCGTTAGCGTGGTTGCCGTTGGGAGATTTAGCGCCTGGGCAACGTTCTAATAAGCCATTTTTATATGTAACTTATAGTGTTGCGGAACCCAGCTCTGCAGCATTAGAAGATATTTTATTTGATATTGAACAGCGAATTAGAGCACGTCACGAATGGCGTTTGTTGGAGCAACAAGAGGCCTATGGCTGGGTACTAGAAGTCGAGGTACGGCAGGACAAGTTATTACAATTAAATGGTCTGTTGCAAGCACCGACCGATAAACTCCATGCAGAGTCAATGCAGCGCTTTCGGATACAAGGTGTGCCGGACACTTATGGTGCGTTGCCAGAGCAATATGTAAAAGTCCTCATTGATTTGATTAAAAACGGTCACGAAACCCAATCGGACTTGTGAACTGGAGCAAGTTAGGCTAAAATCCCGCCGCTTAAATCAGTCAAAAGTTGTTTAACATACTTACAGCGTTCCTTGCTGCTAAGGGTGCGACTGAGCCTGTTAGTAGCTATGAACCATAAGGAGCAGAAATGCGTCATTATGAAATCGTATTCATGGTCCATCCGGATCAGAGCGAGCAAGTCCCTGGCATGATCGAGCGTTACAGCGAGACCATCAAACAGGGTAACGGCACCATTCATCGCTTAGAAGACTGGGGTCGTCGTCAATTGGCATACCCAATCAACAAGTTGCACAAAGCACACTATGTGTTGATGAATATCGAAGCGACTGCTGATGTTGTAGAAGAGCTGGAAACTGCTTTCCGCTATAACGATGCTGTATTACGTAGCATGATCATGCGCAAGAAAGAAGCGATCACTGAAGCTTCTCCGTTGAGCAAGAAAGAAGAGCCACGTAAGAGCGAAAGCCGTAGCGAAGAACAAGACGACAGCGAAGACGCGGCATAAGTCGCAATACACTGTGTCTACCATTGTGGATAACCATTATCAGCTTAGTGGCAGTATAGTAAAACCACCACGATTAACGAGCAGTCCAGCAGGCATTCAGCATGTGAGTTTTGTCGTCGAACATCGCTCAGAACAGTTGGAAGCCGGATTCTCACGACGTAGCTTTGTTCGCATAGTTGTTGTAGTGAGTGGTGATAGTGCAGCGCAATGGGCAAATGATTTAAAGGTTGGTGATGTAGTACATGCGCGTGGTTTTTTGAATCGTATTGAGGATAAAAACGGAATCGGCAAACTTGTACTTCATGCCCAGCAACTTGTGAAGATTTGAGGAGACCATCATGGCTCGTTTTTTCCGTCGCCGTAAATTCTGCCGTTTCAAGGCTGAAGGCGTAAAAGAAATTGATTACAAAGATATCGCTACTCTAAAAAATTACATCACTGAGAGTGGCAAAATCGTTCCTAGCCGCATCACTGGCACTTCTGCGAAGTACCAGCGTCAGTTGGCGCGTGCCATCAAACGTGCACGTTACTTGTCGTTACTGCCTTACACTGATTCACATCAGTAAGCCGGCAACGCGAACGATCTCAGCAACTCAGAGGTAGCGTACTATGGAAATTATTCTATTAGATAAAGTCGCCAACTTAGGTAGCTTGGGTGACCAAGTTTCAGTTAAGTCTGGCTATGCTCGTAACTTTTTGTTCCCTAAAGGTAAAGCAGTTCCTGCAACTGCGGCGAACATTAAAATGTTTGAAGAGCGTCGTGCTGAGCTTGAAGCAAAGTTGGCTGAAGAATTAGCCGCTGCGCAAGCTCGTGCAGAAAAATTGAACGCATTAGAGCCAGTTGTTATTACTGCTAAAGCAGGTGACGAAGGCAAATTGTTTGGTTCAATCGGTACTCGTGATATCGCGGCTGCAGTAACTGCTGCTGGCGTTGAAATCGCTAAGTCTGAAGTATTGTTACCAAATGGTACTTTGCGTGATGTAGGCGAATACGAAATTGAATTGCACTTGCACGCTGATGTATTTGCAAAAATTCAATTGCATGTGGTTGCTGGCGAATAATATCGCTTTGTAATTACCATTTCGCATTAAAAATCCGTAGCTATTGCCTAGCTGCGGATTTTTTTTACCCCTTGTAAACCTTCCCATCTTTTTTACGTCTTAATCTATAACAAAGCCACCACAGTGTTTTTATTAGCGCAGCAGGACGATGCTTCAATTGTCTGACGAACATTTAGTGCAACTTAATAGAAAGCGGATCAGTATAATTCATCTGATTCGCTTTCTTACTGATCGATGATTTTGTATAGTTCCATGTCAGCGATTAGTCGTAGTGAATGGAACCTTCATGGCAGAGCAAAAAATACAACAAAAAGCACGCAAAGGGCAGCAGCGCAGCAATGATGCTAAGCTGGATGCCATAAAAACGCCTCCACACTCCATCGAAGCAGAGCAATCGGTGTTGGGTGGACTGATGCTTGATAACCAAGCTTGGGATGCGATAGCGGGCAATGTCATCGCTGATGATTTCTATCATCGGGCGCATCGACTTATTTTCCGTGCGATGCATCGCTTAACAGAAAAAAACCAGCCAATCGATTTAGTTACTGTTTCTGAGGATTTGGAAGCAGAAGGTCAATTACATGACGTGGGTGGTTTTGCCTATTTAGGCGAAATCGCGAAAAACACCCCAAGTGCAGCTAATATTCGAGCATATGCAGAAATTGTTCGTGAACGTGCCATTTTACGTGAGTTAATCGGTGTTGCTAATGACATAGCGGACAGTGCATTTAATCCCCAAGGCCGCTCTTCGAGAGAGTTGCTCGACAATGCGGAAAGCCGGGTATTCAATATCGCTGAGAAGCGGACCGATGACAATGAAGGCCCCGTCGCGATAGCCCCCATACTGCAACGGACGATTGACCGCATTGAGGAATTGTCTTTCAGTGAAAATAATAGTGGTATAACAGGAGCAGCGACGGGCTTTATCGATCTGGATCATATGACCGCCGGCTTACAACCTTCCGATTTGATTATTGTTGCGGCACGTCCGTCGATGGGTAAAACCACTTTTGCGATGAATATTGCCGAAAATATTGCAATGCGTTCGACCAAACCGGTGCTCGTGTTTAGTTTAGAGATGCCGGCTGAACAGATCATGATGCGGATTCTCGCTTCCTTAAGTAGTGTGGACCAAACACGGATCCGTACAGGGCAACTCGCAGAAGAAGATTGGAGTCGGTTATCCTCAACTGTCAATATTCTGTCGCAAAAAAACAATCTTTATATTGATGATTCATCGGGGCTAACACCCACTGAGGTTCGGTCACGTGCCCGTCGCGTTTATCGTGAAAATGGTGGGCTTGCGCTGATCATGGTGGACTATTTGCAGCTGATGACAGTACCGGGAATGGCTGAAAATCGAACCCTAGAAATCGCTGAGATTTCACGGTCACTGAAAGCCTTGGCCAAGGAGCTATCGGTGCCAGTGGTGGCGCTGTCACAATTGAATCGCTCGTTAGAGCAGCGGACTAATAAACGTCCCGTGAATTCAGACTTGCGTGAATCAGGCTCGATAGAGCAAGATGCCGACGTCATTATGTTTATCTACCGGGATGAGGTGTATCATCCGGAGACAGAAGATAAAGGCATTGCTGAAATCATTATTGGTAAGCAGCGGAACGGTCCCATTGGTAGTGTTAAATTGAAGTTCCAAGGGAAGTATTCTCGTTTTGTCAATTTGGCTAAGTCAGAAATTACCGACGGCCCAGATTACTAGCCGATAGCGGCTTGGCAAGCTTTACACGAGCCATGCGCTTCAATGGTTTGGGAAGCCACGATGAAGCCTTGGCTTTCTGCTTGTTTCCGTAATGCTTCATAGACGCCATCAGACTGAATTTCTTGCACTGCGCCACATTCTTCGCATATCAGCATTTGTACAGGATGCTGATGGTCAAAATGGCTACATAAAACATAGCTGTTAGATGAAGTGATTTTGTGTACAAAGCCATGCTCTTGGAGAAAATCTAGCGCACGATAAATGGTCGGCGGTTTTGCATTAGGGACAGCTGTTTTTAGCTTGTCGAGCAAATCGTAAGCACCGATGGCACCTTCTTGCTTCGCCAAAATCTCAAAAACCTCACGTCGCGCAGGGGTTAGCCGCGCGCCGCGTTGCTCACAGAGTTGTTCAGCCTTACGGATAAGGCGTTGCATATCTTGCTTGTTCATACGATCAGTGTACCACTTTGATTATGGTTAGCATAGCGGTTGGGCTAAGGATTAAACCACGGTATAATAGCGGGTCATTATTTACTAAGGTTTATTGCAGCAGTGGCATTCACTAACCAACCTCAAGCTAATCAGCAACGCACAACATCCGATTTTAATCGTTTACTTTCGATAGCTCCAATGCTCGACTGGACCGATCGGCATTGTCGTTATTTTCATCGTTTGCTGACGCAGCATACTGTACTCTATACAGAAATGGTAACCACTGGTGCGATTCTCCATGGCAAGATGGACTTTTTGCAATTTAATCCAGCCGAACAGCCGCTCGTGTTGCAGCTAGGGGGCAGTGACCCCATTGCGATGGCTGAGTGTACACAATTAGCTGCTGAACGAGGTTACCGTGAGGTCAATATTAATGTCGGCTGTCCATCTGACCGTGTTCAGAACGGTCGGTTTGGGGCTTGTTTAATGGCTGAGCCGGAAACTGTTGCGGCTTGTGTTGCGGCGATGCAAGCGGCTGCACCAGCAGTGGTTATCTCCGTAAAAACAAGACTAGGCATTGATCAGCATGATAGTGACGAGTATTTACAAGGTTTCCTCGAGCCTGTTATAGCGGCTGGATGCCGCCATTTTACGTTGCACGCTCGTAATGCCTGGCTAAACGGACTAAGCCCTAAGCAAAACCGCGATATTCCACCGTTACGCTATGACCGAGTATATCGGATGAAAGAACGCTATCCAGAGCTACATATTACCCTTAATGGCGGTGTGAAAACGGTGATAGAAATCCAACACCATTTACAGCACGTCGATGGCGTGATGATTGGGCGAGAGGCGTACCAAAATCCAACGTTGCTAACAGAGTTTGATCGTTTATATGGTGCTGCTCGCGAGATCGATCTTGAGCAGGTAATAGAATCTATGATCACTTATACGAACGTTCATGTAGCGCAAGGAGGACGACCATGGCATGTCGTGCGTCATATGATCGGGTTGTTCCAAGGTGGACCCGGTGCTAAAAAATGGCGCCAAGTGCTCAGTCAATATGGGCCACAAGCCACCGATGCGCGTGAATTATTAGAGTCAGCGTACCACGAAGTCTGTCAGGCGCGTGCGCTTTTTGCTCAATAATTAGTGAATCTCACACAAGGGTTTATTCACCAAAAAGCTGCAATGAATTTTTATAGAGTTTATCTCGCTATCTTATTTTTTGTTTAAGTGGTTGATAATAAAAGAATAATATAAATAAAAATAATAATTGATAAACGTTGGCACGCCTGTTGCATATCTCCTAGTGACTTCGGTCATTGGTCAAATAATTAATAAGCTAGGAGATTACCCATGAAAACCACAATCACTGCAATCGCTCTTTCGTCACTGTTAGTATTCAGCTCAGCTTATGCACAAGAAGTTCCAGCTGTGGAAGACAATCAAACTGTCGAAGCAATGGTAAAAGAAACTATAGATCAGCAAGTTTACGCGATGCAAACTGACGTGAAATTAGATGCTTTAGTTGAATTAGGACAGTATCTTGCCGAACTGAAATCAGCATTGAATCCAGCTCGTGTGCTTACCAATGTTGCGGATGTTGCTATTGATTTAATCACCAATAACGAGGAATAACACCTTAATTAGCAACAAGGATATCGCGCATGTGGATGCAAACTGAACTCCTTATAATGATGATGGCGGCACCAGTATTGGGTACAGTGGTTGCTGGTGCGGCAGCCGTCATAACAGTTACGATGGATATCAGCAAATCCAAGTGAATCCGAAAAAAACATGTGGTAGGCTGCTTGGTATTGACGCATAACAATAACAAGCAAGAGGAACTACCGGTGAAGAAGTCGTTAATGATAGGTTTACTTGGCGCTTTGAGTATGGCGCAAGCCGCTACGGCACAAGAGTACAACGCCAGTCAAAAAGCCCACGAGTTGGCCCAACAGATGTTAATTATCGATACGCATATTGATGTGCCATATCGACTTTTTAACGATTGGGAAGATGTGACAAAAGCAACGCAACGAGGTGACTTTGATTATCCTCGTGCTATGCAAGGCGGTCTCAATGTTCCTTTTATGTCGATATATATTCCAGCTCACTTGGAACAGACACCTGGGGCGAGTTACCAGTTAGCACATCAATTAATCGATAGTATGGAAGCGTTGGCGTGGCGTGCACCGGATAAGTTCGCGATGGCCTATAGTGTCGATGACGTTCTCAAGCAACAACAGCAAGGCGTAATTTCAATTGCTCTAGGGATGGAAAATGGCTCGCCTATCGAAAGCGATTTGAAGAATCTAAAGCAATTCTACGATCGCGGTATCCGCTACATTACGTTAGCACATAGCCAATCGAATCATATTGCCGACTCATCTTATGATATCCGTCGGCAATGGAACGGTTTAAGCCCATTCGGTAAAACCTTGATTAAAGAAATGAATCGTTTGGGCATCATGATCGATATTTCGCATGTATCTGATGATGCATTTTGGCAAGCAGTTGAGCTTTCAGAAGTGCCTGTGATAGCGTCGCACTCATCATTGCGCTCGTTTACACCAGGGTTTGAACGCAATATGAGCGATGAGATGATCAAGAAGTTGGCAGAGACCGGTGGGGTTATTATGATTAACTTCGGTTCGTCATTTGTTACTCAGCAAGCCAATCGTTATGGCGATATTATCCGTAAACAAATTGCTGCGATAAAAGAGCAGTATGGTGAAGGTTCTGAAGAAGCAGAACGCCGCATTGCTGAAGTGCGGGCAAAAAACCCTTTCCCATTTGCTACGTTAGAACAGGTATTGGACCATATTGACCACGTGAAAAATCTTGTTGGTATTGATTATATCGGGATAGGTTCGGATTACGATGGAGTTGGTGATTCATTACCGATTGGTTTGAAAGATGTCTCAAGCTATCCAAACCTAATTCAAGGATTATTAGATCGTGGTTATAGTGAAGCCGATATCGATAAGATATTAAATAAGAATTTTATTCGCGTCTGGCGTGAAGTTGAAGCTTACGCTGCGAAACAGTAATCATAAAATAAAGTGCTTCATGAACAGTCGTTCTGAAGCACTTATTAATCCCACAATTTATCGTTGCCTTTCTTTATAAAAACTGTATAATCCCCCGCCACAGTCATGATTCCCACGCGGATGATGTAACTGTTATTTATGTTGCCACAGCAGTCCCGATAGGGGATTGAATGGATTTTCGTTGAAAATACCACACTTGGTATGCTGCCAGAGTGTCGGTTTTTTTCTGTGCTCTTTTTTTAAATGCTCTTTTATTGAGGCTTTGATTTTTTATGGCTAATCAAAGAATTCGGATTCGCTTGAAAGCGTTCGATCATCGTCTGATTGACCAGTCGACTGCAGAAATCGTTGAGACTGCAAAGCGCACTGGTGCTCAGGTACGTGGCCCAATCCCGCTGCCTACACGCAAAGAACGTTTCACTGTGTTGATTTCTCCGCACGTGAATAAAGATGCGCGTGACCAGTACGAGATCCGTACCCACAAGCGTTTGATCGACATCCTGGACCCAACTGACAAGACTGTAGATGCATTGATGCGTTTAGACCTTGCGGCGGGTGTTGATGTACAGATCAGCCTGGGTTAAGCGGGCAGTAATAGGATTACACACGAGAGGTTTTAACAATGGCTATTGGTCTAGTCGGTCGTAAAGTAGGAATGACTCGCGTCTTCCAAGAAGACGGCGCTTCTGTACCTGTTACTGTGATCGAAGTGACAGCAAACCGTGTGACTCAGGTAAAAACTGAGGAAACTGATGGTTATCGCGCTCTTCAAGTGACTACAGGTACTAAAAAAGCAAACCGCGTTACGAAACCACTTGCTGGTCACTTTGCAAAAGCAGGTGTTGAAGCAGGTCGCGGACTCTGGGAATTCCGCCTAGAGAACGGTGAAGGTGAAGAATACACAGTTGGTTCAGAGATCACCGTTGATATTTTTGCTGATACAAAAAAAGTAGACGTTACTGGTATCTCTAAAGGTAAAGGTTTCCAAGGTACCGTTAAGCGCTGGAATTTCAGTACTCAGGACGCAACCCATGGTAACTCGTTGTCACACCGTGCACCGGGTTCTATCGGTCAAAACCAGTCTCCGGGTAAAGTATTCAAAGGCAAAAAGATGGCCGGTCAAATGGGTAACAAGCAAGTAACAGTACAAACTCTTGATGTTGTACGAGTTGACGCTGAGCGTGGCTTGTTGCTAATTCGCGGTGCTGTCCCTGGTGCTATTGGCGGCGATGTTATCGTCAAGCCAGCAGTCAAGGCTAAGGCGTAACGTCTGAGGAGAATGGTGATGGAATTAACATTAAAAGACGCAAAAGGCGCTCTTGAAGTTTCCGAAGCTACCTTTGGACGCGAGTTCAACGAAGCTTTGATTCATCAGGTAGTCGTTGCTTATGCTGCTGGCGCACGCCAAGGCACTAAAGCACAAAAAACGCGTTCTGAAGTATCTGGCGGTGGCAAAAAGCCATGGCGTCAGAAGGGTACTGGTCGCGCTCGCGCAGGTACTATCCGCAGCCCAATTTGGCGCTCTGGTGGTACGACCTTTGCAGCGAAGCCACGTAACCACGAGCAAAAAGTAAACAAGAAAATGTACCGCGGTGCAATGAAAAGCATCTTGTCTGAACTTGTTCGTCAAGATCGCTTAATCGTGGTTGAGAAATTCGGTGTTGAAACACCAAAAACTAAAGCGTTAGTTGCTCAGTTGAAGGCGATGGACTTGAACGACGTTCTTATCGTGACTAAAGAAGTTGACGAGAACTTATTCTTAGCAGCACGCAACTTGCATAAAGTTGATGTCCGTGATGTGCAAGGTCTTGACCCTGTAAGCTTGATTGCTTTTGAGAAAGTCTTAATGACTGCTGACGCAGTGAAGCAAATCGAGGAGGTGTTATCATGATGCGCGAAGAACGTTTGCTAACTGTGATCTTGGCTCCTCACGTTTCTGAAAAGTCAACAACGTCTGCAGAAACAGCTAACACTGTCGTCTTTAAAGTAGCGAAAGATGCCACTAAACCACAGATCAAAGCAGCAGTTGAGAAACTGTTTGAAGTTGAAGTGGATAGCGTTCGTACTGTGAACGTCAAAGGCAAAACCAAACGTACCGGTATGCGCTTTGGTAAGCGTAGCGACTGGAAAAAAGCGTATGTCACCCTGAAAGAAGGTGCGGACATCGACTTCGTCGGCGGCGCTGAGTAACAGGAGGAATTCACATGGCATTAGTTAAGTGTAAGCCTACGTCTCCAGGTCGTCGCCACGTTGTTAAAGTGGTTAACGAAGACCTGTATAAAGGCAAGCCATACGCCCCTTTGTTGGATAAAAACAACAAGAAAGGTGGTCGTAATAATAATGGTCGTATTACAGTTCGTCACATCGGCGGTGGTCACAAGCAACACTACCGTATGATCGACTTTAAGCGCGACAAAGATGGTATCCCAGCGACTGTTGAGCGTTTGGAATATGATCCAAACCGTTCAGCGAATATCGCGTTGGTGTTGTATGCAGACGGTGAGCGTCGTTACATTCTTGCTCCAAAAGGCATGAAGGCTGGCGATCAAATCATGTCTGGTTCAGACGCGCCAATCAAAAACGGTAACGCACTGCCACTGCGTAACATTCCAGTGGGTTCAGTGATTCATGCGATCGAAATGAAGCCTGGCAAAGGTGCTCAGCTGGCTCGTTCAGCAGGTGCATCAGTACAGTTGTTAGCACGTGAAGGTGCTTACGTTACTGTGCGTTTGCGTTCTGGCGAAATGCGCCGCATTTTCGCAGATTGCCGTGCAACCATCGGTGAAGTGGGTAACGCAGAACACATGCTGCGTCAGTTGGGTAAAGCAGGTGCAGCACGTTGGCGCGGAATTCGTCCAAGCGTACGTGGTGTAGCAATGAACCCAGTTGATCACCCGCACGGTGGTGGTGAGGGACGTACTTCAGGTGGCCGTCATCCGGTTACTCCATGGGGTATTCCAACCAAGGGTTATAAGACCCGTAAGAACAAGCGTACAGATAGCTTCATCGTACGTCGTCGCAACAAATAAGAGTTGAGGATTAGACATGCCACGTTCTCTTAAAAAAGGTCCATTTATTGACCTTCACCTATTGAATAAGGTGGAGAAAGCGTTGGAAGCCGGGGACAAAAAGCCAATTAAAACTTGGTCCCGTCGTTCAATGATTATCCCAGATATGATCGGCTTAACTATTGCTGTTCATAACGGTCGCCAGCATGTACCAGTGTTCATTACTGATGAAATGATTGGTCATAAGCTAGGTGAATTCGCACCAACCCGCACTTATCGTGGCCACGTCGCTGATAAGAAAGCGAAGAAACGCTAAGGGAGACAGAAGATGGAAGCTATTGCTATTCACAAGTTTGCTCGCCTTTCTGCGCAAAAAGGCCGGTTGGTTGCTGACCAAATTCGGGGCTTGCCAGTAGCGAAGGCACTGGACATCCTGAACTACAGCCCAAAATCAGCAGCAGCGTTGTTGAAAAAGGTTTTAGAGTCAGCGATTGCGAATGCTGAGCACAACGAAGGTGCCGACATCGATGAGTTAAAAGTTGCAAAAGTAATGGTTGACGAAGGTCCTACCATGAAACGCATCAAACCTCGTGCGAAAGGTCGTGCTGATCGTATCTTTAAGCGTACCAGCCACATTACCGTGGTTGTTTCAGATAGCTAGGAGATAAAATTATGGGTCAGAAAGTACATCCTAATGGTATTCGCCTAGGTATCACCAAACCATGGAATTCAACCTGGTTCGCGAATACGAAAGATTTCGCAGATAACCTGCACAGCGACCACTTGGTTCGTACAATGTTGATGAAAGAACTGGCTAATGCGTCAGTATCTCGTATCGTCATTGAGCGTCCAGCGAAGAGCATCCGTGTAACTATTCACACGGCACGCCCAGGCGTTGTGATTGGTAAAAAAGGCGAAGATGTTGAGAAGCTGCGTCAAGCAATTTCTAAATTAACAGGCGTTCCTGCGCAAATTAATATTTCAGAAGTACGTAAGCCAGAGCTTGATGCTCAATTGGTTGCGGAAAATATTGCTGGCCAATTAGAGCGCCGCGTAATGTTCCGTCGTGCGATGAAGCGTGCAGTACAAAACGCAATGCGCCTTGGCGCTAAAGGTATCAAAGTTGAAGTGAGCGGTCGTTTAGGCGGTGCAGAAATCGCACGTACCGAATGGTACCGCGAAGGTCGAGTTCCATTGCATACCTTGCGTGCGGACATCGATTACGCTACCGCTGAAGCCAGCACCACTTACGGTATCCTTGGTGTCAAAGTTTGGATCTTCAAAGGCGAAGTTCTTGGTGGCATGCCAGTTGCTGAAGAAAAACCAGCAGCTCCAGCTAAGCGCCCTAAAGGCCGTAAGTAAGGAGATACGATATGTTACAACCAAAGCGTACTAAATTCCGTAAGGTACATAAGGGCCGCAACCGTGGCTTGGCGCAAGCAGGTAACAAGATCAGCTTCGGTACTTTCGGTTTGAAATCGGTTGAGCGTGGTCGTATGACTGCTCGCCAGATCGAAGCAGCTCGTCGTGCCATGACGCGTCATATTAAACGTCAAGGTAAAATTTGGATCCGCGTGTTCCCAGACAAACCAATTACACAGAAGCCACTTGAAGTGCGTATGGGTAAAGGGAAGGGTAGCGTGGAATACTGGGTAGCCCAGATTCAGCCAGGTCGTGTCCTGTATGAAATTGATGGTGTATCGGAAGATATCGCACGCGAAGCGTTCGAGCTTGCGGCACGTAAGCTACCATTCAAAACCACCTTTGTTACTCGGACGGTGATGTAATGAAAGCGAACGAACTGAGAGAAAAAACCGTTGAGCAACTGAACGAAGAGTTGTTAGGTTTGCGTCGTGAGCAATTTAACTTACGTATGCAAGCTGCAACTGGTCAGTTGAATCAAACCCATTTGTTGAAGCAAGTGCGTCGTGATATTGCACGTGTGAAAACTATCTTGAAGCAAAAGGCAGGTGCGTAATGGCTGAAGAAAAACGTGTTCGTACTCTGCAAGGTCGTGTTGTTAGTGACAAGATGGATAAATCTATCACTGTTGCAGTAACCCGCCGTGTAAAACACCCAATCTATGGGAAGTACATTACTCGTACAACTAAGTTACACGCACACGACGAAAACAACGAGTGCAAAGTTGGCGATACCGTGATTATTCGCGAAACTCGTCCAGTCTCTAAGACTAAGTCTTGGGCGCTTGTTGAAATTGTAGAGCGCGCGATTGTTATCTAATCGCCACGCGAGTTAGACAACATACCCGTGATATAAAACGGCTTCTTTCCAGAAGCCGTTTTTTTTGGCGCTTAGAAAAAAATCCGCTGGTTGGCTATAATAGAGAGAAATTTTCACAGGAAGCCAAGGAAATTCCATGACGGATAAACAATCCCCCGCCAAGTTGAACCCGCCTGTTTTTTATAGTGCCGCTGGATTAATCACACTCATTATTATTTTCGCAGCAACCGTTCCTGACATCGCAAGTCGATGGTTTGATGCGGTACAGAGTGCAATCATCATCAATGCAAGCTGGTTCTACGTGCTTGCGGTCGCAATTATTTTACTCAGCGTGGTTTACCTTGGATTTTCCCGAATGGGCACCATCAAACTCGGTCCCGACCATTCGGAACCTGATTACTCTCGCATCTCTTGGTTTGCGATGTTGTTCTCAGCAGGGATGGGGATTGGCCTCATGTTTTTCGGGGTGGCCGAACCTGTGATGCACTTTTTAGCACCACCGGTGGCAGAGCCAGGATCCGTTGATGCAGCCCGCGAAGCGATGAAAATTACATTTTTCCATTGGGGACTGCATGCCTGGGCCATTTACGCCATTGTTGCGTTGATTCTGGCATTTTTTGCTTATCGTCACGGCCTGCCACTCACGTTGCGCTCTGCGTTATACCCGCTGATTGGGGATAAAATTTATGGGCCAATCGGGCATGCGGTGGATGTTTTTGCCGTCATTGGCACCGTATTTGGTATTGCCACTTCATTAGGCTACGGGGTGACTCAAATCAATGCAGGTTTTAATTACCTGTTTGATGTTCCCGTATCTGACACGGTACAAGTTTTGCTGATTATCGGGGTTACAGCACTCGCCGTGGTATCGGTAACAACCGGCTTAGATAAAGGAATTCGTCGTTTGTCTGAGTTGAATATTGTCTTAGCCGTGTTGTTATTGCTCTTCGTTCTATTACTGGGGCCGACGGTGTTCTTGTTACAAGCCTTTGTTCAAAATACTGGAGCTTACGTGTCGGACTTAGTGAGCAACACCTTTAACTTGTTTGCCTATGAAAAAACCGATTGGATTGGCGGTTGGACCATTTTCTACTGGGGCTGGTGGCTAAGTTGGGCTCCTTTCGTAGGCTTGTTCATTGCTCGAATTTCCCGTGGCCGAACCATTCGGGAATTCGTGCTGGGGGTATTGCTGGTGCCCTCTGGTTTCACTCTCATGTGGATGACATTTTTTGGTAACTCCGCCATTGAGCTGATTATTAACCAAGGGGTGGCGTCATTGGGTGAAATGGTACAACAGGATGTGTCTGTTGCTCTGTTCGTCTTTTTTGAGCAGTTCCCTTGGAGTCGCATCTTGAGTGTTATCGGCACCTTAATGGTGGTGGTGTTTTTTGTGACCTCAGCGGACTCCGGGTCCATGGTGGTGGACATGTTATGTTCGAATGGGCGCAACGACACCCCCGTGTGGCAACGAATTTTTTGGGCCGCTGGGGCCGGCTTGGTCGCAATTATCCTGTTATTGGCAGGAGGGTTGGGCGCGCTGCAAACAATGGCGATTGCGAGTGCCTTGCCGTTCACTATCGTGTTATTGATAGCAACCTATGGCTTAGTCCGGGCGTTGCAGGTGGATGTCTATAAGAAAGAGACCTTGCAGAATAATTATTTGATGGCGTCCGCAGTGAGTCACCAAAACTGGCGAGAACGACTTCATACGATTATTGATTTTCCAAGCTTAATGGTCGGGCAACGCTTTTTGAAGCAAGTGGTTCAACCGGCATTAAACGAGGTGGCGGAAGAACTTCGTCAGGCCGGTTTAAGCGTCGAGCTCGAGTTGGATGATCAGAGTGTTAAAACCTTTCGAGTGATGCATGGCGAAGAGCTGGATTTTATCTATCAAGTTCAGTTGGCGGCTCATGTTCAACCCTCGTTCACCTACAACGAGAATGACCCTAATGCCTCGCCAGACGAGCATACCTACTACCGTGCCGAGGTTCATCTGCGCGAAGGGGGACAAGATTACGATATTTTAGGCTGGTCACGGGATGCGGTGATTAGTGATTTAATCGAGCATTACCACAAACATATGCATTTTTTACATGTTTTACGTTAAAGGAGGAGTATCAATAATGGTCAAACTGTCATGTGCAGTGACCGTTGCAGTAAGCCTTGCGGTGACATCCGTGGCAGCGCAAGAGTTATCTACAGAGCAAGAACTCAAAGTATTACTCGAGCAAATCGAAGCCTTAAAACAGCGGGTGGTTGAGCTGGAGCAGAAAGTTGTGGCGCGTCAAAAGGTGCAAGGAAAGACCTTGGAAGCACACGTTGAACAACGAGAAGAAGAGGTGCAAACAGCTCAAAACCCGCCGATTCGAATCGGTGGCGCAGTTCGTGCTCAATATGTGTGGGCAGATTATGATCAACCCGCCAAAGAGCGCGGGGGAGATTTTGTTTTCGATCTATTCCGAATTGATTTCAGTGGCGAAATTGGGGATGTCATTTTATCCGCTCAATACCGCTGGTTCCAGTATATGGATGTGGTTCAACATGCGTGGGTTGGCTACAACTTTACCGAGCAATGGCAGGGCCAACTAGGCGTAACTAAAGTTCCTTTTGGAAATCATCCGTATAACGCCAATAACTACTTTTTCAGTTCCAATTTTTATGTCGGACTTGAAGACGATCACGATTTAGGCGCCAAGTTGCTGTACCGAGGGGACGACTGGGACTTTGATATCGCGTTCTTTAAAAACGATGAACTTGGTGGGGCCAACAGTGGGGCTTCAAGTAAGGCCGATCGCTATGCTTATGACCCGGTTGGTATCCGATTAGTGGGTGAAGATTTGTATGACGAACCTATTGCTTTGGCGGCAGAAACGAATAGTTGGGCTTTGCGTGGCGTGCGTAAATGGAACATTGACGAACTGCAGTCTGCGGAGTTCGGTGCCTCATTGCAATGGGGAGATATGAATAATGGTGTGGATACCGTCGGCGATCGCACCGCATGGGCGCTGCATGGTTTGTACAATTACGATCGTTGGACATTCATGGGTCAGGTGACTCAGTATGAATATAATTTAGATGTCGCAAATCAAGGGATTGTGATCGGCGCCTATGCGTACTATGACACCATTCCAACCAAAGCAACATTGTATTCAGCCAATGTTGCTTACAGCCTGCCGGTTAACATCGGGCCCATAACTAACTTAACGTTTTATAACGACTTTAGTTTGATGACAAACAAACGTTTTTATCAAGAAGATACACTCATGAATGTGTTGGGAATGGCGGTGACAGCTGGTGGCTTATACACTTACTTTGATCTCGTCGCAGCAAGAAACCAGCCCTTTGTTGGTGGTAGTATGAGTGGCGATGCGAAAGACACTAACACTCGGTTCAATATCAATATTGGCTATTATTTTTAGTTAAAAATTAGTACAGTGACTTGATTCAAACACTTGTTTAAGTTGAGGTCACAGTGGCAATGCGATATCCACATTTATTTCAACCATTAGATTTAGGTTTTACTCAGCTCAAGAATCGGGTGCTGATGGGTTCCATGCACACCGGTTTAGAAGAAGAAAAAAACGGTTTCGCAAAGCTTGCTGCGTTTTATGCAGAACGTGCACGCGGTGGGGTTGGGCTCATTGTTACCGGCGGTATCAGTCCCAATTTTCGTGGCCGTATTAGCCCTTTTGGTAGCGAACTTAGCCGCCCCTGGCATGTTAAGAAGCATCGTTTGATCACCAAAGCCGTACATGCTGAAGGCGGAAAAATTTGTATGCAGATTTTGCATACTGGGCGTTATGCGTACCACCCGTTTGCTGTAGCACCTAGCCGAATTAAAGCGCCGATAAACCCGTTTAAGCCACACGCTCTCACTGAACGCCAGATTCAAACTACCATTCGCCATTTTGCTCGTGCCGCACGGCTGGCTCAACAGGCCGGTTATGATGGTGTCGAGGTGATGGGATCCGAAGGATACTTAATAAACCAATTTATTTGTCCGCGCACCAATAAGCGTACTGACCGTTGGGGGGGCTCCTTTGAAAATCGTAGCCGTTTTCCATTGGAAATTATTCGCGCCATTCGAGCAGCGGTAGGGCCTGAGTTTATTATTATTTATCGTTTATCCATGTTGGATTTAGTCCCTGACGGCAATACCTTTGATGAAGTGATTGAGCTAGGTAAAGCGGTTGAACAAGCCGGAGTGACTATTATCAATAGTGGTATTGGTTGGCATGAAGCTCGTGTACCAACCATAGTAACATCGGTACCTCGGGCAGCATTTGGTTGGATTACGAAGAAAGTGAGAGAGCAGCTTAGCATTCCGGTGGTTGCAGTTAACCGTATCAACACACCAGAGATCGCTGAACAGCTGCTGGCGGATGGTACTGCAGATATGGTCTCAATGGCGCGGCCATTATTGGCAGATCCGTTTTTCGTGGTAAAAGCCCAACAAGGTCAACCCGAAAAAATTAATACCTGTATTGCCTGTAACCAAGCCTGTTTAGATCATGTGTTTGAGAATAAACGCGCCAGCTGTTTAGTCAACCCACAAGCGTGCTACGAAACTGAACTGGTATTTACACCAACCCCGGTTGCAAAACGTATCGCTGTGGTAGGTGCCGGTCCGGCAGGGTTAGAATTTGCATGCCGTGCAGCAGAACGAGGCCACCACGTTGATTTATTTGAAGCCGATAAGGATATTGGCGGACAATTTAATTACGCTAAGCAGATTCCTGGCAAAGAAGAATTTCATGAGACTATTCGGTATTTTCGTGAGCGTTTGCAAGAAACAGGTGTGAAGCTGCATCTAAATACTCGTTTTACTGCTATCGTCGCGCAACAGCAGCAGTATGATGAGGTGGTCTTAGCAACAGGAGTAGTGCCGCGTAAAATTAATATCGCTGGGCATGATCACCCGAAGGTGCTTGGTTATTTGGATGTCCTTCGCGATCACCGCCCGGTAGGTAAAAAGGTTGCCATCATAGGTGCGGGTGGGATTGGCTTTGACCTTGCTGAATACTTAACTACAGAGCATTCACCGACATTGGATATCAAGGAATGGTCACAGGTGTGGGGGGTTGATGAAAGTTATAGTAACCGCGGTGGATTAATGCCACCACAGCCAGAATCTAGCCCACGAGAAGTATGGTTACTGCAGCGGAAGACGTCAAAAGTGGGAGCTGGATTAGGAAAAACCTCCGGTTGGGTACATCGCGCTACGTTAGCGAAAAAAGGCGTTACCATGATGGCAGGAGTGACTTACAAGAAAATCACCGACGAGGGCCTGTGGATCGAAGTCGATGGCGCTGAGCAACTGCTCGCCGTTGACACTATTGTCGTAGCGGCAGGGCAATTACCACAGCGGGAGTTGCACGATTCATTGATCGCGCAAGGGCAGTCGGTTCACCTTATCGGGGGCGCTGATGTAGCCGCTGAACTTGATGCAAAACGGGCAATTCGTCAAGGAGCAGAGCTTGCAGCACGTATCTAGCCCAACGTTTCATTACGATTTACATTGTCATAGTCATTATTCGGACGGGGTGCTGAGCCCCGCCGAGCTGGTTGAACGAGCATGCATCAATGGTGTGACGCACCTAGCGTTGACCGATCATGATTCCATTGCCGGTGTGGCGGAAGCTCAACAATATATTGCGCAGCACCAATTACCATTAGAACTCATAACCGGCACTGAGATTACCTGTACGTGGGAACAATTTGAAATTCATGTGGTTGGATTGAATTTTGATAGCCAAGCAGCAAGTATCCAGAAACTTTTAATGCAGCAGCAAGAACGGCGTCGCCACCGTTATCAACAAATGGTGGCTAAATTGCACGCTGCAGGTGTTATGATTGATCCACCATTAGCGCAAGCAGTAACCATGCCAACCCGAAAGCACTTAGCGGACGCCTTGGTTAGTGAAGGTTGGGTCAGTTCCTTTGAAAAAGCTTTTCAACGTTACCTTAGGAAAGGCCAGCAAGCTTATGTGCCAACGCAATGGGTAACTATTGCTGAAGCTGCAGAGGCAATCATAGCAGCAGGTGGGGTTGCGGTCATTGCGCATCCGCATGCTTATCAGCTTAGTAACAAATGGTTGCGTCGACTACTCTGTGAGGCGAAGGTTGTGGGTGTTACAGGGGTTGAAGTCGCGATTAGCGTACAGCCCCCTGGGGAACGAGCGGCACTTGCAACCTTTGCTAAAGAGATAGGTTTAGCAGCGTCAGTTGGTTCTGATTTTCATTATCCTATGCGTTGGCGTGATCTTGGCAAAAATCTTTGTCTACCTGACCACTGTGTGCCAATATGGACAGTGTGGTAATTGGTTTACAAAATACTAAGATGCAGGCGAGGTTAATACACCAACGATGAGTCAATTTTATTCCATTCACCCAGATAACCCACAGCAACGCTTGATTCAACTATCGGCTGATATCATTATGCAAGGTGGTGTTGTTATTTATCCAACGGATTCAGGTTACGCCATCGGTTGCCGTATTGGAGATAAAAGTGCGGTTGAACGTATTTGCCAAATTAGAAATTTAGATAAAGATCATCATTTTACTTTGATGTGTCGTGATTTATCTGAACTAGCAACCTATGCAAAAGTAGATAATTGGGTATTTAGGTTATTAAAAAATAATACTCCAGGGCCTTACACATTCATTTTAAAAGGCTCTAAAGAAGTACCGCGGCGATTACTCAATCCAAAACGTAAAACCATCGGTATTCGGGTGTCACCCGACCCGATTGTGATGGCATTATTGGAGACGTTAAAAGAACCGCTGATGTCGACCAGTTTAGTACTGGATGATCATGACTTTGCAGAGTCTGACCCATATGAAATTCGTGAGCACTTGGGGAATCAAGTCGATCTCATTATTGATGGCAATAACCGTGGTGAAGAGCCAACGACGGTGATTGATTTAGCTGATGGTGAAGTCAAGATTGTTCGTGAAGGGGCAGGTGATATTCAACCATTTATTGGTGTTTAGATTGCGATGAGCAGTCAGGATACGAGTTTGGGACAGCAACAATCCTTGCCACTGGGCTTTGTCCGTGGCAAACCGGTGCTTGAAAAGCCGGATGATCTCTATATTCCACCCGATGCACTTGAACTTATTTTAGAAACCTTTGCCGGTCCTATGGATTTGTTGCTGTATCTGATCCGTCGGCAAAAATTAGATATTATTGAATTACCTATTCTACCTATCACTCAACAATACATGGAGTATGTTGAGATGATGAAGGATTTGAAGCTGGAATTAGCGGCTGATTATTTGGTTATGGCAGCGATGCTGGCAGAGATTAAAAGCCGCATGCTGTTACCGCGACCTGCCTCAGACGAGGAAGAAGATGTTGATCCTCGGGCAGAGTTAGTGCGTCGATTGCGAGAGTACGAAGCCATCCGCCAAGGTGCTCAACACTTGGATAACCTGCCCCAAGCAGAGCGTGACTTTTTCGTTGCTCACGCTAACACCACAGCACGTGAAACGGTTGAATCTCCATTGCCAGAAGTTGTGTTACATGAGCTGGCGTTGGCAATGAGCGAAGCATTAGCTCAAGCAAAACTACTGAACAGCCACCAAGTACAGCGTGAAAAGTTGTCAACACGAGAACGCATGAGCCGTATACTTGATTTGTTGCAGCATAAAAAGCGGCTGCGGCTGAGTGATTTGTTTGAACCACATGAAGGCAGAGCTGGTGTTGTTGTCAGCTTCTTGGCCATCTTAGAATTAGTAAAAGAAGCATTAGTCGAAGTAGTACAGGTGAATCCATTCACTGAAATTCATGTGACACATCGAGAACAGATTTATGCTCATTCAACAACTTAAGCAAGCGATTGAAGCGTTGCTGTTTGTCGCTGAAGCGCCACTAACAGAGCAGCAGTTGGTTGACCATTTTGCGGCAGAAAATGTGACCCGCAAACAAGTCAAGGAGGTTCTAAACGAATTGCAAGCGGATTACCAAGAGCGAGGTGTGCAATTAATTCACGTGGCATCTGGTTATCGATTTCAGACACGCAGTGAGTTGGGTGGTATAATAGGTCGGTTGTGGCAAGAAAAGCCGGTGCGTTATTCACAAGCGTTGCTTGAAACCCTGGCTCTTATTGCCTATCGCCAACCCATTACCCGTGGTGATATTGAAGAAATACGGGGGGTCAGTGTTAGTTCGACAATTATGAAAACCTTGCAAGAGCGTGGTTGGATTAAAGTGGTTGGGCACCGTGAAGTTCCAGGACGCCCCCAACTTTATGCCACAACATCAGAATTTTTAGATTATTTTAGTTTACGAGACTTATCTGAATTGCCTGCAATTCCGGAGCCAGCTACGACAGCAGATCAACCCGGGCAGATCGCTCAGATTAAACTTGAAATAACCGCTGAGAGAGCGACCAACGAAGAGTAATAACGTTCTATGAGTGAAAAGCTGCAAAAAGTATTAGCACGTTCTGGGCACGGCTCCCGCCGTGAGTTAGAAGCAAAGATAGCTGCCGGCCGAGTTAGTGTTAACGGTAAAGTTGCAACCTTAGGTGAACGAATTGACGCTAACGCAGTCGTGCGTATTGATGGTCATGAAGTCACTATTAAACCACCAGAGGATGTGGTTTGTCGGGTATTGATGTATCACAAACCAGAAGGTGAGTTATGTACACGTCGTGACCCAGAAGGTCGCCCGACAGTTTATGATCGCCTGCCGCGCGTTCAAGGTGCACGTTGGGTTGCGGTTGGTCGGCTCGATATAAATACTTCGGGCTTATTATTGTTTACCACCGATGGTGAGTTAGCAAACCGGCTTATGCACCCAATGCACGAAATTGAACGCGAGTACTCAGTACGCGTATTTGGCGAAGTGACTGAGGCGATGTTGCGTAAGCTCAAACAAGGTGTGCAACTGGAAGACGGTATGGCGTCGTTCAAAGAGATAAAGCGAGGCGGTGGTGAAGGGATGAACCAATGGTTCCGTGTGGTTTTAACGGAAGGCCGTAATCGTGAAGTGCGGCGTTTGTGGGAATCGCAAGGAGTTCAAGTCAGTCGTTTGATCCGTATTCGCTATGGCAACATTAAGTTGGAGCAAGGGTTACCACAAAGTGGTTGGGCAGAAATGCCACTCACTACCATTAACTATTTACGTGAGTTAGTCGGTTTACCTCCGGAAACGCGGACGTTTATTGATCCGAGAAAAACTGAATCGCGGCAAAAACGCTATGCTCGCGCACGGCGAGTTAATGCAGATAAAATTAAGGCGAAAGTACCGCGAAAACCAACCTCTAAGCGTCCCAGTAGTAGAAAATGATGTTATTAGCAGATTGGCAATTGACTGGGCCACTACTCACGTTGTGGCCTTTTCGCAATGATGTATGGCGTGAGCATGGACAACCGGCTCAGCGGCAGTTGATCGCTTTTGCTGAACAACTACAGTCGCATCATCCACTATGGTTTGGTATTCATCCCACCCAATTAGAAGCTGCTCAACGCGTGTTGCCAGACTACATCCCCTGTCTTCCTATTGCCTACAATGATGCATGGGCACGTGATATTGGCCCGTTGTGGACACAACATCGCGGCACAGGACGGCTGATTGCACACGGATTTCAATTTTCAGCATGGCATGGGTTGTACCCTGATTTTCGTGACGATCAGCTATTTGCTGAAGCTTTTGCACAGCGCTGTCACGTTTCTTTCAAATATCATGCGATGGTATTGGAAGGAGGTGCGATCACTACAGATGGAGCAGGCACTGCCATCGTGCACGGTGCTAGTATTCTTCGCAATAATTCTCGTTGGTCGCGACCTGAATTAACCCACTTCTTTGCTGAGCAATTAGGATTACAGCAAGTATTTTGGTTGGATTTTGCTCATCCAGCCGATGAAACCGGTGGCCATGTTGATAATCAAATTCAATTTTTGACGGCGGATACATTAGTATTATCGATGCCTCGACCGGATGGGCTTTACGTTGAACATTATCAAGCTCAATTAGAGCGAGCTCGGAGTTGGCGCAATTGCGCTGGACAATCCTATCGTATTATTCAGGTGCCGCAGCCAGAACCAATACAACCGGTTGCAGCTGAGTACGTTAGTATACAGCCAAGTAAGGATGTATTTCCGCGTGGTGTTCACCCTTTGCTGGCGAGTTACGTTAACTTTATTCGAGTGGGTGACGTTGTGGTGGTACCCACTTTTGGAATCGACTCCGATGCTGATGCGTTAGCAGCACTTCGTAACGCTGCACCAGAACTGACGGTGATTGGAGTGGCGGCAGATGAGTTTATTAAAGCTGGAGGTGCGCTACATTGTATGACGTTGCACACCCCCGATGATATTGTAGTGAGTTAGGGTTCTATAGCGAAGGTGACAGAGACCTGCGCCTGCATATCATTTTTACCAGGCAAACTAACGTTAACACTATCACTGGCCATTCTAAGCATTACTTCTTGGCGTGTTGGTGGTGCGTAACTTGCCTCATGAACCTCGACCACTGGGCCCAATTGACGTTGGCTAGCAGCAGCTATCTTACTGGCTTTTTGTTGCGCGTGCTGCACTGCTTGGGCAAGTAATTGTTGATAAATATCTTCAGCCTCACGAACACTAAATTGCACTTGATTAAGATGCGTTGCGCCAGCTTTAAACGCGTCATTAATAATCCCATCGTAGTGGCTGAGATCTGCTAAATATACCTTAATTGAACGTGACGCACTGAAACCACGTTGAACGCGTGTTCCATCGACATAGTCATACCGCGGGCCGGCTTGAATGTTGTATGAGGTTATGTCGTCGTCAGCAACGTGATGATCACGTAACGCACTGAGAATAGCCGTTGTTGTTTGATCAATATGTTGCTTTAATTCACTTAGATCAGCCCCTTCTTGTTCGATATTAAAGGTGATATGAGCTTGGTTAGGTGCCACTGCGGTTACTGCATGTCCGGTGACATGAATGGTATGCTGTTGGTCACTTTTGACCACAGGTTGACAGCCAATTAAAGTAGTGCTGACCAGTAACAGTAAAATTGCATAACGATATGACATAACAGTTCCTAGTTAAAGTAATGTGAGCCTTATGACTGATAGTTTAAATAATGATTGTCAACAAGCAGAAGAAGTTTTGGTGCGTTTACTTGCTCGGCGTGAACACAGTGCCCTTGAATTACGCCAAAAACTTCAGCAACGAGGTTTTGACCACGAAATTATCGAAAAGGTTCTAACGAAAGCAGAACAACAAGGGTGGCAAAGTGATGCGCGCTATTTGGATGTGTGGTTACGCAACTGTTTGGCACGTGGTGATGGCATTCAAAAAATTAGAGCAGTAGCCTATCAAAAAGGTATTCAAACAGAAATGCTTGAGCAGTTAATCGCGGAACTGCAACCTAATTGGGCGGCTCACTGTTACGACCGTTTAGTGCGCCGTTTCGGTCAGCAGCCACCTCGCGACCAGAAAGAGTTGAATCGAATGATGCGATATTTAATGCAACGGGGATACCGTCTTGACCAAATAAAACAAGCCCTAGAGCAGCAACGAATAGCGGCGTCGGACTAGTGCGCTAGGGTATTTCGTGATAGTATTTTTACTCATATAATCAGCAAAATTTCACTCCAAAATGTCATTAGGAAACCGTCCATGCATATGACCAGTGCGGAAATCCGCGAAGCGTTTCTTGCGTTTTTTGCGGCGAAGGGACATCAACGGGTCCCATCAGCATCTTTAATTCCAGGGAATGACCCGACACTTTTATTCACTAATGCGGGCATGGTGCCCTTTAAAGACGTGTTTTTAGGTGATGAGCAGCGTGATTACACTCGGGCCACCTCTGCCCAACGGTGTATCCGCGCTGGTGGTAAACATAATGACCTAGAGAACGTGGGCTATACTGCTCGCCATCATACGTTTTTTGAGATGCTTGGTAATTTTAGCTTCGGCGATTACTTCAAAAAAGAAGCGATAGAATATGCGTGGGAGTTTTTAACCCAAGTGCTGCAAATCCCAGCGGAAAAACTATGGGTCACAGTGTTTACCGAAGATGACGAAGCTTATGATATTTGGGCAAACCATATTGGTGTGCCTGCTGATCGTATTTCCCGCATCGGTGCTAAAGATAACTTCTGGGCGATGGGGGATACTGGCCCTTGTGGACCTTGCTCTGAGATTTTCTATGACCATGGTGAGGACGTCTGGGGTGGTCCTCCTGGAACACCAGAAGAAGATGGTGACCGTTACATTGAAATCTGGAACTTGGTATTCATGCAGTATAACCGCCAAGCGGATGGCACATTGCTGCCACTGCCAAAACCATCGGTAGATACGGGCATGGGGCTGGAACGTATTGCTGCAGTAATGCAACATGTTCACAGCAATTATGATATCGATTTATTCCAAGCATTAATTCGCGATGCCGCTAATATCATTGGCACCCAAGATTTGTCGAGTAAGTCATTGCGCGTCATTGCCGATCATATCCGCTCTTGTAGTTTCCTTATTGCTGATGGCGTGCAGCCATCGAATGAAGGGCGTGGGTACGTATTACGCCGTATTATCCGCCGTGCTGTGCGCCATGGCAGCATGCTGGGTGCAAAAGGAGCGTTTTTCTATCGCCTAGTGGCTAGTTTGGTGCAGCAAATGGGTGAAGCATATCCAGAATTACAGGCCAAGCAGCGCATTATTGAAGATGCCTTGAAACGGGAAGAAGAGCAGTTCGGTAAAACTCTAGAGCGAGGGTTGGCTATCCTGCATGATGCGATTGCTGAATTAGCTGGTGATGTCCTCTCGGGTGAGGTCGTGTTCAAGCTCTATGATACTTACGGCTTTCCGATGGACCTAACGGCAGATATCGTCCGTGAAAAAGGTTTAACAATTGATGAAGAAGGCTTCCATGCTGAAATGGAGAAACAACGTCAACGGGCGCAGCAAGCGTCAACGTTTGGCGTGGACTATAACCAGCGTTTGAAGTCTTCGGTACACACCGAGTTTTCTGGCTATGTTAGCCAAAGTGATGAATCCACTGTGGTCGAGCTGTACGTTGATGGGCAAGCAGTGGATGAATTACCAGCCGAAACACAAGGTATTGTTATCTTGTCACGAACGCCATTTTATGCGGAAAGTGGTGGTCAAGTTGGTGATACAGGAAAATTAACCAAGCAAGAAATCGAGTTCACTGTCACCGATACGCAATACATAGGTAAAGCGATTGCACACCATGGTCAAGCTAATGGAACACTCAAGGTTGGCGATACCTTAGCGGCGCACGTTGATGTGGAACGACGGGAGGCAATTAAACGGAATCACACCTCGACACACTTGTTGCACGCAGCGTTGCGCAATGTACTCGGGGAACACGTGGTGCAGAAAGGCTCGCTTGTAACAGCGGAGCGGTTGCGTTTTGATTTTTCTCATTACGAGGCAGTAACGCCCCAGCAGTTAGATCTGATTGAGCGGCAAATTAACGCCGAAATCATCAAAAACATTCCTGTCGTAGCGAATGTTATGCCTATTGAACAAGCACAAGCAGCAGGTGCGATAGCATTATTTGGCGAGAAATACGACAATGATGTACGAGTGCTTACCATTGGTAACTATTCTATGGAGCTTTGTGGTGGTACTCATGTTAATCGTACTGGTGACATTGGCTTGGTACGGATTGTGGCAGAGTCAGGTATTGCTTCAGGAGTTCGTCGTATTGAGGCAGTCAGTGGCGCTGGCGCCGTACTTTACACCTTGCAGCAACAACAGCAACTACGTCACGCCGCCGAGTTACTTAAAACTGATCCTACGCATGTTGCAGAAAGGGTGCATCAGCAGTTAGAGCGCAGTCGACAACTCGAGCGTACAATTGACGAACTTAACCAGAAGCTTGCAGCTCATGCGGGTTCGAACTTGGTTAATGATGCTATCACTATCCACGGGGTAAAGGTAATCATCGCAGAAGTTTCAAATATTGAAGCAAAGGCGCTGCGAAATATGGTTGATGATCTAAAAAATCAGCTACAATCTGGAGTAGTCGTTTTAGGATTAGCGGCTGAAGGTAAAGTTAGCTTGATTGTTGGTGTGACCAAAGATTTGACCGCTCGGGTACGTGCCGGTGATGTTGTAAATGAGGCAGCGGCTGTCGTTGGTGGGAAGGGCGGTGGTCGCCCTGATCTTGCGCAAGCTGGCGGTAGCGATGTGAGTCGCTTGGCAGATGCATTAGCTGCTGCACAAGCCAAACTTGATGAGCTATTGAGATAAACAGCCTGATAATACAGACAAGCAATGCCAAGGCGAGTACTTTCACTAGAACTTCCCTGCTAACATATGGGTATCTTATCTGTTTCTGGTGGAAATATAGGCAGAATAGCCCATGGGGAACATAACAATTGTCATATCCTCGCCAGCGTGTTAACTTAGCCACGCGAGCAATACGGTGTTAGTGACTGTTAAGCCGTATGGAATCGATGACGTAGGGAAAGGAGTAAGCTCATGTTGATCTTAACCCGTAGAGTGGGTGAAACCTTGATGATTGGTGATGACGTCACAGTCACAGTGCTTGGAGTAAAAGGGAATCAGGTGCGCATTGGGGTAAATGCCCCGAAGGACGTAGCCGTGCACCGAGAAGAAATTTATAATCGGATTCAAGCTGAACATCAGCATGAAACCCCCAAGGTTGATAATACCGATAACGAGTAATCTTTGTGCAGCCTCACCGTTCAATTTTTGACGGTTGTGATTCAATTTCAACCGAGGTGATTAAAAATCCCACAATCAAACGCTTAATTCCAAAAAATCGTTTGACATATGTGAGAACATCGCTAGAATTCAACGCCACAAGTAAGCGGTGAGGTGGCCGAGAGGCTGAAGGCGCTCCCCTGCTAAGGGAGTATAGGGTTTATAGCCCTATCGAGGGTTCGAATCCCTCCCTCACCGCCATTTGTCAACAACGCACCCGTAGCTCAACTGGATAGAGTACTCGGCTACGAACCGAGCGGTTGGAGGTTCGAATCCTCCCGGGTGCGCCATTTGTTGACAAGACCAACCACGATGCACCCGTAGCTCAACTGGATAGAGTACTCGGCTACGAACCGAGCGGTTGGAGGTTCGAATCCTCCCGGGTGCGCCAGTTATTTT
>Ga0209075_1000045_pt1 | contig 91449 bp, 67 predicted proteins | sample Stecom2011_FD_187523 | JGI IMG/M metagenome (GOLD analysis project Ga0209075, IMG submission 187523) | Agricultural soil microbial communities from Utah to study Nitrogen management - Steer compost 2011 (SPAdes) (version 2) | ecosystem: Environmental > Terrestrial > Soil > Agricultural land... | reverse complement strand
GACATTTTAGTTGAAAGTAGTGTAGATACTTATATAAGAATTAAAATACATGAACAACATACTTTAAAAGTTAAAAACTATTTAGGAGAAATTACGGAAATTTCAATAATAAATCCCCCTACTGATTTTGAAATTTATAGTGATGAAAATATTACATGGCAATATTATGATGGTTATTATTATTGCCTTACGCCTGTAAAAGGAATATTAAATGATGATACATATGATGTAAATAGAATAAAATTTATTATTCCATTTAGTGAAGGATATAATCCAAGTCCACCAAACTATTCCTTACAAATAGGTATAGAAATTGATGCTGTACAAGCACTAGATGGACCTGAGAAAAATTGGGGTATTCAATTGCCATTCCAGGGAGGAAATTAAGTATGAAAAAAGTATTTATAACTTTTATGAGTTTAAGCTTAGCTTTTTTAATCTTTATTGGTATCAAAAAGCATAATGTTCATACTAGTGAATCCCAAAAGAAAGATCTTAGTCAACATGTGTTTGATGAGATTTTGGAAATTGATCCAGATCCAAATTATATAAGTTATACTGATTTTAGAAATGAAATATTATTACCTGTAGTAAATAATCAAGACCCTGCTCATTATATCTCACTTGATGTTAATGATAGAATAATTCGAATTGATTCAGCCCAAGAGTTATATATGTTTTCAGTTGATGCAAGTTACAATCGGGATAAAGTCGAAACTATGAAGTTTTCTAGTGATGTAATTGCTGAAATATTAAAACAACATTATGTTTTGGGAACTGACATAGATTACTCTGTAATGGGTGCACAACAATTTATGCCTATAGGCTATAATTTTGTTTCACTAGATAATACCCCACATTTTAATATTTTTACTGGGATTTTTGATGGACGTGGCTTTGAAATTAGAAACTTATATGTTTCAGATTATGATTATTTAATTACAACTGAAACTGTAGGAGAAACAGTAGAAGATATTGCAATAAGTCCTTTCTATTCCATGTTTACTCAAAACCAAGGTGTAATTAAAAATGTAGGATTAGTTAACCCTACATTTGAACTTCGTACAGTTCACACATCTATTTCTAAAGCAGCTAACCTTGTTGGTCAAAACTTAGGAACTGTAGAAAATGTTTATGTAATTGATAATAGAGATGATGTGTTTGCTGGTGGAATTAGAATGCGAACACCTGTAGGTTCTGGGATTAGTAATTATGAAGCTGCAGGTATTGTCTATGAAAATGCAGCAACTGGCTTATTTAGAAATGCATATTATGTTGGTAAGAATGTAGTTAATGCAGCATACATAAATAACTTTAAAGTTCAACCTGTTTTATTTAATAATACAGGAACAATTGATTCTGACAAATTAATTTATGATTCAACTAGATATTTAGAGACTATCCAAATTGGTGGAAGTGAGTTTGAAATCACAGAACCAAATATTTTTGCAAATGGTGAAGAAGAAAGTGTCTTAAAATCAAATTCAGCACTTGGTAGTAGTTGGTACTATTATCCGAATGACCGCTACCCTTCATTATTAGGACTAGACTATGTAAATGGTAATTACCAAATTACTGATGCAATTGATTTTATTACATTTTCTAAAATTATAAATTATATATCACCTGCAGAGGATAACAAAAACTATAATGAATCCAGTTATGTTCTAACTAGTGACATTAACTTTACGCAAGTTGCAAAAGGTGCTTATGTTATTCCTGAAGTAGAATTTGCTGGTAATTTATCAGGCTTAAATGGCGAAGGTAAAAATTATTATATTGCGAATTTAGAAATAATTGATGGTTTAAATATTGAAGATTATTATTATGCTGGAATATTTAGTAATTTAAGTGGTTCGGTTAATAATATAACTCTATCTAACTTCACCCTCACTTTAACAAACACCGATGATTATTATTCTTCGATCTTTGCAATTGGAAGTATTGCAGGTAAATTAAATGGTGGAATAATTGAAAAAGTTTCAGTTGATGTAACATTAGACCTTGGTACTTCATCTATTGGTGAAACTGCTGTTGGTGGTATAGTAGGTGAAGCAAGTGGTAACATAATGGAAGTTTATGTTACCGGTGAAATTAATAATAACATAAAAGAATTTGATCCTGATCATGATATAGACCCTAGATATTATATTGGAGGAATAGTTGGAAAAACTGGTGAAGCAAAATTATTCCTCTATAACGGTTTGAATCAAGCTACAATTAATGGTATTGGAACAAACACTGAATACACAACGAGTGAAAATCAAGTAAATATTTATACTGGTGGAGTTGTGGGGTATGTAGAAAATACGGTAGAAGGAAAACATAATTTAGGATTTATAACTAATGAAGGAATAATCAATATCAATTACTTTGATGATAGTTATGTAACTAGAGTTAATCAATATGTAGCCGGTGTAGTTGGATATAGTACAGGTTTAAATTATGATTTTGATACTAATACTGGTTACTGGACGAATACTCTAGATTCCGAGTCTAAAGAAGATGATGCAAATATCATTATTAATGCTAATTCAAACTATGTATATTCTTCAGGGATTGTAGTAAGTAATCATAGTGAAATCTTAGTATTTATATATCTATATAACTATACTGGTTTTAAAACAAATAGTTTTGTGAATTTTAAGTATGCTAACTTAGTTTATGACTTAGGTGAAGGCGTAATTTTAGTTCAATCAGAAAACCATGCTAATTTTACAATCGACGGAAATTCAGAAGACTACGTTGGAAATAACTTTAATTACTCTGGTGTATTTGTAAATGAATTAAATAAATATTCAAGAATGGAGTTTGTTTCTAACTATGGTGATATCACTTATAAAAACTTAACTTTCTCATCAGAAAGAAGCATTGCGGGCATTTCATTATCGGAAAATATCGATTATCTAAATGCATATTTTTCAGGTAATATTTATGTCTTAAATACTACAAGTAGTTTTCCGATTTGGATTTCTGGGATAACAAAAGTTTTGTCCCCAAATAGATATATGAAAAACTCTATGACTAGAGGTAAATTAATTAATGATGAGTTTGAAGCAACAAACATAGTTGTTGCAGGACATGCGACTGGATCTAGTCAAACAGCTCATATTTATGTTGGTGGTTTAGTAAATATAAATAAAGCTGGTGATTTACATACTCAAGATAATAGTAGTTTTCCAAAAGCTACTACTGGAATTCTTAATAGTATAAACTATGCAAATATTACGACAACATATGAATCACTATATGGAGTTACAGGTAGAGGAAACTTCTTTGCAGGTGGAATTGTAACCTTAAATGGTGGTTCGATTCAAGACACTGCAAATATGGGGGATCTTAAAATTAGTAACTTAACAAATAATGCCCAACCTGATGTAGTATTTTATACTGGAGGATCTACGAGTCAATATGCGGGACGTGTTCAAACTTATAGGGGCTCAGTAATCCTAGGCGGAGTTACTAGTGCAGTTATTGTTGGTGAATCTAGGATATATGACTCAACTAATAGTGGTGATGTATTTGCGATTACTACTAACCTTGCAAGAGCTGGAGGAATTTTAGGGCTTTCCTTATTTGAAGAACTTGAAGCAGGAAATGTACCTTTAGCTATAATTTTAAACGGATACACAGATAATTCTACAAATAGAAATAGGATTGAAATTTCAATTTTATCAAATGGACTAAATTATGGAGATATCAGTGCATTAACTAAAAATAGAGGTGAATATAATCCAGGATCACTTGGTACTTCAGAACAAATAAAAATCTATACTAGTTCAACTCCTCCGTTATCAAATACAGCAACTAGACGTTCACTTTCAGGTAACATTCAAGGAACAGAAGAAAGAATTGGTATTTATGCATCAGCTGGTGGTGTAATTGGATATGGCTTATGTGAAATGAAGCGAATGATTAATCATGGTCGTGTAAGTTCTACGGATGTTGCTGGTGGAATTGTTGGTGCTACATATACTGGTATTAGATCGACTACTGTTGTATTTATCGACACTGCAATTAATTATGGGTTTGTAAGAATGATTGATAATACAAACTTTGGTGATATGGCAGGAAATACGAATATTACATATGATGATTTAGAACTATATGATCCTAATGATCCTTTAATAAAGCAACATAATCATACGAATCAAAATTTAAGGCCAAGTGAATACCCAAGAGCTAAAAGAGGAATTGGTGGTATTTTCGGAAGATTGCAAAGAGTATATGCAACAAAGATGTCTTCGGTTAATGGTAAATTTGATTTTATTGTAAATATGGATCCTGATGTAGACTTAATTGGTAGATTAGACCAGGTTAATAACTTCTCACTTTCAAGTGAATATTATGAATTTAGGGAAGTAAAATTTTATACAGCAAATCCAAATGATTTAACCCAAGCTGTATTTGCAGGTTATAGATATTTTTATGGTAATAATGCTAATTTTGCATTACAACATACAAGAACTTATCAAGCAGTTACTAAAGAGAGATATCGATACCAACAAATTGGAAATGTAATTTATGAATATCATGAAGAATTTATTGAAAGTTGGACTGAAATTACGATAACGGGAACTCTTCATGAAATTAAAGGTGGAAGAAGAACTGTTTATAATAATCATGAAGAATTAATAAGTTATACTGTTAATCCAAGTTCCTCATGGTCTACTATTTCTGAGACAGTCGTAGATGAATTAAAAGAGGATAGAATAATTCATTTAGATTTTAATAAAGGAAATCCTATTACTAGTAATACTGTTAATGCAGAAACTCATAGGAATAATAATAACAACCCAAGATTTTATATTGTTGGTGCAAATAAAGTTCCAAGAATTACTGAAAATCCTGATGATGTTCCTCCAAGTCAAAGAAGTACTCAGTTCATATATGATGAGAACTTTGAGATGCGAACAGATCCAGAACTTTCTCAGTATATTTATTATGTAGAAAATGCATTATTGTCTGATAGATTTAAATCTGCAAGACCGTATGGAATGTATGTTTTATCAACATCATCTGGAAGTGCAGTTGGATCTACCTTACCTGCGAACGTGGACCTTACAAAACTTTATCCACTTGCAGATCAAATAGAATATGGTGAGGATTATGATTTTGCAGCAAGATCTGAACTTGAAAATGAAATATTAGCTGAATATGAAAGTTTACTTCAAGTTCAATATAATGATAAATCTGAATTGCTTCAAGAAAATAATATTAAGTTAGAAGAAATTAGTGGTGCGAAAACTTTACTATTAAATCCTACTATTAATTATCAAGACAAAATAATAACATTTAATCTTAACTATAAGTTAGTTAAAGGATTAAGTAGTGTAAGTTATCGTATCATTGATGCAGACTTACCAGTAAATGCTCAAATTGGACCTGAGTTAAATACTAATCCGGATATTAATGCCCCACCAGAATTAATATTAAATAATCCTGGAAGTCAATATGGAATAATTAATATAGGATATTTTACATCTTACTCAGAAGCTGCAAGAGAAGTTTCGATATTTAGAACGGAAGATTATACTTCAACGTATTTAGTTAGAATTAAGCTACAACAAGAACCAGTTCAAGAAAGTCCAAATATTTATGGTTACCGTAGAGATAATGGTGGAACACTATATACTACTCCAGGTAGTGTAAATCATACGCTTGAAGTTATTTTTAGAGATCCACAATCTGTCTTAAATAATGGAAGTGAAATTAGTGGTTTTGTAAGTTTATGGTTTGGTGATGATGAAGTTTTAGAAGAATATTATGTTTTAACTTCCACGGGAGTAAGCGGAATAAATAGAGAATTTACTATTAAACTTGCCTTAAGCTCTCAACTTAGAAGTGGTACATATACAATACGTTATCGTTACTTTGAACTTGATAATAATTCTATAGATCGTGAGATAACATTTACTAAAAATACATCTACAGTAAATGATATCCTTGATTTAAGTCACTATTCTTCAGGTGATGTAACAATAACAACAAATCAGATTTATAGTGAGATCAATTTTGGTTATCCATTAAACACAAACATTACTTTTTCAAGTACAGAAATTGAAGATATTCCAAGTTATTTAAATAACTTTACTTATTCCATTTCAATTTTATCTGAACTTGAAATAGCTCCGTTTGCTGCGATAACAGAAGTTAGATACATAAATCAAATACATGAAGATGGATATATTACTTATGTTTTTGAATATGATATTACTTCTGAAAGCAACGCTACAAAAACATATACTCACTATATTAGTGAGCGAACAATTGAAATAGAAAATTATTATAAAAATAATAACAAGGTTTCAGGAAGTAATTTATTTGCAACAAGAGAAGCATTAACGACTAGATTCTCATTTGACTTTGGTATTGATAAAGTATATTCAAATTTAATTTATAATCTAGAGTCAGAAAATCCAACAATGTATTTTGAAGTTTCTTCATTAATACCTGGTGTTGTTGCAAGTACTGAAAGTTATTTAAATCTGGATATGGATCAAACTGTGGTGCCTGGTTTTTATACTTTCCCAATTAAATATGTAAGAACTAACCTTACTGTTGGCCATCAAGAAATCGATTTGGGAACTGTTACAATCGAAAAGCGTCAAGGTGTCAATGCACATTTAATGGACATTAAATTTTCTGAAACTATTCAAGATACTGATTATCCAGAAATTTATGTGTCAGATTCTAATGGTGTAATTGATACATCTAAGTATTTACCAAGAGTCTACTTTGCTGGAATAGATTATAATGGAAGTCACTTAGATAACACAGTTACAGATTATCGTATCAATGGTAAAATTTCAAATATTCCACTAAATGAATATACACCATTATTTTTAGATTACTTACCTCCTGGTGCTAAGATAGCAAGAAAACTGTATAATCAAGCCGAAGAGTGGACAACTCCTGTAGATAAAAATTCTGATCCAAGTTTAATTGCACAACTTGCAGCTGACTTTACAAGGTATCCAGATACAGGAGAAGAGCCTGGGGAAGAAGATGATGATGTATTAATTACTTACAAAGTAATTAGTGAAAATGGTGAAAAGGAAGTATTCTATCATATTAGTGTTGTTGATGTAACTTTCAATGTTTCGTTAATCTTTAATGTAGTAATTGAATCTTCAGCAAGTGAATTAGGATCAACTCCAGTATTGATTAATGTAAGAAACATTAATGTAAAAGAAAATGGAATAGGTGTTGATTTTGGTACAACACCAATTAATGATCCAAATTTATTCCCATCATTTGATGAGGTATCTGGTATAAATAATTCTGTAAATATGTATTACTTAGAAACTACAGGTAATTATAAATATCGATTCGGTAGAAATATGAGTGGTTTCTTTAGCTTCCATGTTCTCTTGCCAAGACTTAATAATGGTTTTGAGTACACTTATGAAATTTACTATGAATTTTCAAGCCAAGATAACTACTTATTAAATGATGTTGGCGAATATGATGCTTCTGAGGTTGGTAAGTACTATTATATCCATGGTGGAACTAGAAATAGAACAAGAGAGTTTACAATTGTAATTAAAAAACAAATGGGAAATCCACTAGACTACTATGGTTTATATGATAGTTATTATTCATGGCAATAAAAAAAGGGACGAAAATTATATTTTCGCCCCTTTTATTATTTAATTAAAAGTTTAAGCTTTCATAATCTGGAATTCCATAGCCAGTAATTGTGTGATGGTCAAGCGAGTAACTTCTTTCTGCTACCATATTAGAAGTATTTCCTTCAACAGTATATACTTTACCATCTCTTACATCAGTTACAATACCTACGTGGGATGCATTTGTAAGGAAATGAATAATGTCACCACGTTTTGGAGTGTAGTCTTCTTTTAGTTTGAATCGATTTTGTTTTTCAAAGAAGTCTCGACTACTTGCAACCCCAGGAGTTCTAGGTATTATATTATTTGGAATTCCAGCTTGGTTAGCAGCCCAAGATACAAACATTTGACACCAGTCATAACTTCCAAATCCTTCTAAATACCAATCTCCGTATTTTGTATATTTATTTACTTCCTTAGTACCAAGTTCACCCATGGCTGCACTAATTAATTCTTCAATATAATCTACTTTATTTTCTGTTCCTTCTACAATCACATATAAATAACCAGTTTTACGAGTTGTACGATCTAATACTCTAACATATGCAAGACCTGGTTTTGTACCTATGATTGTTCCATCATCTGCAATTGATGCAATGTTATTATTGTACGATTTGTATTCAAACTTATCTACAATTGATTTTACTTCACCATCAACATATGTTTTTAAGCGTTCACCTGGTTTAATTTTGAAGATATTATCATCTGTAGTAAAGATGATTCTTTCATCGTCAGTCTCTTCTACAATCTTCACATCAAAACTAGAAGTAATTTCTGGATTCGATTTTAGTTTTGCTGTTATGGTTAAGATTCCAGGTTTTTTTGGTTTTATTATTAGATTTTCATCCATTTCTGCAAGTTCTTCATCACTTAATGTAAATTCAAAGTTTTCTCTTGCTGCACCTACTTTTTCCTCATCCTCTAGGAAAAATGTAAAAGAGTTTGCTAAGTTTATCGTTGTATTAGAAGCTACAAACTTTGGAGTTTTTACTTCTTTAGCTTCTACATAGACATCAATAGTTGCTTTATAATCAGTATCTAAGACTTCAATATAAATTTGTGTATGACCATATTTTTTAGCTCTAATTGATATATCAGTCTCATCATAGTCTAAAATAGACTCATTAGAAAAACTAACTACAATTTGGTCTTGTTCAATATTGATAAACTCAATTGGGACTAACATACCTTCATTTAAGTCCAGATAGATTAAATCATTATAAACACTAAATGAAGTTTCGATAGGCTCCTCTTCTACAGTACACCCAACTAAGATAAAGAAGAAAGTAAGAAAAATTAATAATTTCTTCATGCTTCACCTCTTGTACTATACTATATATATTATACAATAAAACGGTTTCAAAGGCTATACTTTTATGGCTTTCTAAAAGAATAAAAATAGTATATAATTATAGTAGAGGTAGATTGTATGAAAGTATTAGGGTTGATTGATTCTTTTAAGGGATCTCTTTCTTCAATTGAACTAGGAAAGATCTTAAAAGAAGAACTAAATAAGAAAAATATCGAGTGTGAATACATTCCAATATCTGATGGTGGAGAAGGTTTTTTAGATCAAATAGAATATTTAGGAAATGTAGAGAGGATTTATGTAGATACGGTTGATCCTTTATTTAGAAAGTTGAATACTTATTACTTAGTAGATAAAAAAGAAAATACAGTATATTTAGAATATGCTAAGTGTTGCGGTGTTAGTTTACTTAATGACTATGAGTATAATCCTTATCTTACATCTAGTTATGGTTTTGGGTTATTGATTAACGATGCAATAAAAAAAGGCTATAATGACTTTGTAATTGGTATAGGAGGGTCAATTACAAATGATGGTGGAAGTGGCTTATTAGAAGCATTAGGTGTAAAGTTTTATGATAAAAACAATAGAATTATTACTGATCTTCAAAATGATAAACTAAGATTACTTAATAGAGTTGATTTTTCTAATTTAAAGAAAAATATAAATATTACAGTAGTTAGTGATGTAAGTAACCCTATTTTAGGTAAAGGTGGCGCAACCTACACTTATTCCTTGCAAAAAGGGGCCAAATTAGACGACTTAGAGATTTTAGAGAGTAACATGGCTAATTATGTTGGTGCGGTTGAAAGAGCCTTAGATAAGGAAATTCATAATTTGCCAGGCAGCGGTGCAGCAGGTGGTGTTGGTTTTGCTTTATTAACATTTTTAAATTGTAAGTTAATAAAAGGTATTGATTTTATATTTAAAAAAATAGACTTTACTAACCTAAAAAATAATTATGACTATATTATAACTGGTGAAGGTAAGATTGATAAACAAAGTTTATTCGGAAAAGTTGTCTTTGAAATTACAAAAGAAGTTGATTCAAATAAAGTGATAATACTTTCTGCGGTTAATGATTTAAACGACGATTTCTTTAAAACAATGGGAATAACTAAATATTATTCAATCGTTGATAAACTTGCAACAAAAGAAGAATCACTTAAATACCCAGAAAAATATTTTAGAAGGTTAGTAGGATTAATAGAGTTTAATAATGAATAAATTTAAAGCAATAGTAAATCAATATGAAAACTTTCAGACTGTTATAAGGAGTTATAATCAAAGTGAAAAAATCATTCATAAAACTATTAAAGATTATTTGCAAGCTAATAAAGAATATCAAGAGATAAAATTAGGTAGGTTTTTTGTAGATATCTTTAATAATGAAGAAGTAATTGAAATTCAAACCAAACAGTTTAATAAACTAAGAGCGAAGTTAGATTATTTACTACCAAAATATAAAGTAACAATTTGTTATCCAATAGACCATAAGAAAATAATTAAGTGGTTAGATCCAAATACTTTTAATGTTATTGAAGAGAGAAAATCACCAAAAGTAGGGAATATTAACGAAATATTTAAAGAGTTATATCGAATAAAAGATTATCTTGAAAACTCTAATTTATGCTTTAAAATTCTTTTAATTGATGTTATTGAGTATAAATTACTTGATGGTTGGAATAGTAGTAAAAAACGAGGGGCTACTAAATATGAAAAAATCCCTGTTAATTTAGTTAGGGAAATTGATATAAAAAGTCTAGATGACTATAAAATATTCTTACCAAATGATCTACCACCTACTTTTACTAGTGCAACCTACAAAAGTTTAACAAAAATATCTATTCGGTCTGCACGGCTTGCATTAAATATTTTAAGACATTTAGGAATAATAGAAGTAGTTGGAAAAGAGAAAAATGCATATGTATATTCTAGATGTGAATATTGAAATTTTATGAACTTTGTAGTATAATAATATAATGTTAAAGGAGTAATGATTTATGGGAAGAGCTTATGAAGTAAGAGCAGCTGCCATGGCTAAGACTGCAGCTAAAAAATCAAAAATGTATGCAAAATATTCTATGTTAATTTATAGAGCTGCAAAGAGTGGTATTCCTGATCCCGAAATAAATGTAAATTTAAAACGTGAAATCGAAAAAGCTAAAAAGGCTCAAGTTCCTGCTGATGTAATTAAAAAAGCTGTTGATAAAGCTAAAGGCGGAAGTGCTGATGATTATAATGAAGTAGTCTATGAAGCATTTGGGCCAAATAACTCTATGCTGATTGTAGAATGTTTAACTGATAACGTGAATCGTACATTTACAGAAATTAAAACTATTATTACGAAAAATGGTTGTAAAATTGGGGTTCCAGGTTCAGTGCAACATATGTTTAAATCTTCAGCAGTATTTAGTTTTGAAGGTTTAGAAGAAGATGAAGTATTGGAATTATTATTAATGGCAGATTGCGATGTAACAGATGTAGAAGAAGATGATGGTTTAATTACAGTTTATGCGCCAAGTACAGAGTATGCAAAAATTAAAGATGCACTTTTAGAAGCACATCCTGACTTAGAATTATTAGAAGATTTAGTAGCTTGGTTGCCATTAATGAAAGTTAAACTTGAAACAGAAGAAGATAAAGCAATCATCAAAAAAGTTTTAGATCAATTAGAAGATAATGATGATGTACAAAATGTTTTCCATAACATAGAAATGGATTAATTTAACACCACCATTCAGTTAGAATGATGGTGTTTTTTTATTTTCCTCTAAACCAGTTAATAGTTTTAATTAATCTAGTAATTAGAGAGTATGATTTAGTAGCATTCTGATGAAAATTCAGATAATTTTTAGAATAAATCTCATTAATATGTTTTAATCTTTTTGTAAAATCATTATAATTTTTTAATTCTCTATTCGTCCAAGCAACTTCGCTTACTGCAGCTAGTCTAGGTAAAACTTGATATTCTAAAATACTATCATTTGGAACATATTCAGTCCAAAGTGGAGATTCGATTCCAATTATATTATCAGGGCTTATCACTTTACTAAATACTGGTTCAAAATTATATGTCTTATGTAAAGGTGTCATTGAGTATGGATAATCTAAATAAAAGTAGAAGAAGTTTGAAATAATTGTTTTTCTACCTTCGTTAATTTCTTTTATTGTTTTGTTTTTTGTGAAGGGTTTCCAATGCTGGCTGATTACATTATAATTAGTATTATAGTTAATATAATCATTCCAAGCAATTGGAATTTTTCCTTTTTCTCTTAAATAACTAGCAATTTTATTTATAAAGTGGTTTGCAAATTTAGCTTTTGATTTAGATTCTTTCAATAATTTTTTACAACCTTCACACTTTTTATAATTTGCGATTCTTAGCTCATCTCCACCAATATGAATGAATTTACTTGGAAAGATTGCAATTAACTCATCAAGTAAGGAGTAGACAAAATCATATGTATTATCTTTTGTAATACATAAACTTGTCTTCTTAATTCCAAAGTTTTCTGCAACTTTATAGTTTTGATTAATACAAGCAAGTTCAGGATAACTAGCAAGGATTGCAGTAGTGTGTCCTGGAAAATCAATTTCAGGAATAATTTCTATAAAGTTTCGTTTCGCATAATTAATAATTTCAAGCATATCTTCTTTGGTGTAAAAGCCACTATGTGGCGTGTTATCATAGCCACCGCCTAAAAGTTTAGTTCTTTTTCTAGTGGAACCAATTTTTGTTAGTAGTGGATATTTTTCAATTTTAAATCTAAAACCTTGATCATCACTTAGATGAAGATGAAAATAATTGAATTTATGAAAACTTAAAAGGTCAATTAATTTGAAAATTGTCTCTTTCGGAAAAAAGTGTCTTGCAACATCAAGCATAAAACTTCGGTAAGTAAATCTAGGTTCATCCTTAATTAAAATGCAATCTATTGTATATAAATTATTATTAGTATAGATTAATTGTTTTATTGTCTGTAATGCATAAAAAGCTCCTTTGTCCGTTCTTGCTTCCGCAATAATACTTTTTTCTGTTACATCAATAATATAACCTTCTTCATGTAAATCTAAGTTTAATAGAAATATTACTTTACTTGATGTAGAATCACTTAAAGTAATATTACTCTTTTTACTAAAATAATTAATAAAATGTTCTTTAGTTTGAGTAAATTCATTTGAAAAGTAAATTGGTAAATTATAAGTAAATGTAAAAGTGTTTGGCCTTTTTTCAAAGAAATTTGGAAGTGGTATTACATTCATTTTCTTCACCTCACTCTAAGTATATAGAAGTTATGTGAAATTGTAAATCAAAAAGTTGAATTTATAGGTCTATAAATGTTATAATGTGTTAGTCGAAGTATCAAATATAGAAATAAAAAAGGGATTTATATGCAGAAATTTTTAAACAATTTTTTTAAGATTAAAGAAAGAAAATCTTCAATTACGCAAGAAATTATTGCTGGAATAATTGTATTTTTCGCAATCTTATACACTTTACCAGTAAATAGTAGCTTAATTTCTAAAAGTGGAATTAGTGAAGATGCTGCCTTTACTATTACTGCAATTGTTTGTGCTATAACAACTATCTTAATTGGTGTAGTTGCAAATAGATCTTTTGTTATGGGGTCTGGTGCAGGAATGAATGCATTCTTTGTTTATACCTTAACTTTGTCACTAGGTTATTCATGGCAAGAAGGTTTGAGTATTTTACTTGTATCAAGTATTTTGTTCTTAATAGTATCTATAACTGGTATAAGGACTAAAATAGTTAATGCAATTCCTCAAGACTTAAAATTTGCAATCTCAGCTGCTCTTGGTTTGTTTATTGCCTATATTGGACTTGATTTAGGTGGAGTTGTTATAAGTGATAGCGCAGGTATACGTTTAGGTAGTTTAGATAATCCATTAGTATTACTTTCACTTTTCGGGATTATTGTAGTATTAATTTTTACAGTATTGCCGAAGAAGATAAGTAGATTTGCAATTATTTTTGCGATGTTCTTAACTGCGTTAGTTGGTTTTTTATTAGGATTATTTGGTGTAAATAATATGCCTAGTTTCAACTTTAATACAAAAGTGAATTTTAGGGAAACTCCTTTTGTTGCATTTTTAAATTTAGGTATACTTAAAAATCCAAAAACGTATGCAGTTATTATTTCAGCTTTCTTTGTACAATTATTCGATGCGACAGGATCACTAGTTGCAGTAGGTAATGAAATGGGAGTAATTGATGAAGAAGGAAATTTAATTGATTCAAAGAAAATAATGGTTGCTGACTCAGCATCATTTATAATTGCAAATACACTTGGGGGAGTATCCTCAATTACTTTAGCAGAAAGTGCAATCTCAACTAAAAATGGTGCAAGAACTGGACTTTCTTCAGTGGTTGCAGGCTTACTAATGTTATCAACATTAGTTACTTATCCGCTGTTTTCAATCTTTTCTACAATCACCGTAAATGGTGAAAGTTATGCACCAGTTACAGCACTAGCATTAGTGTATGTTGGGATAATGTTATTTTCTAATATTAAGAAAATTAATTTTGAGAACCCAATAATTACAATTACAAGTTTTATAATTATAAGTATGACTATCTTTACATCTTCAATTGTTAATGGTTTAGGTATAGGTTTTATTGTTTATATCATATTAATGGTAGTATCGAAGAAAAGTAAGGAAGTTAATGTAGTGATGTATTTTATTGCATTCTTTTATATTTTGAGTTTTGTAATTGATTATTTATTAGTTGGTTAGTAGGTGAAATTTAAATGGTAGTCTTTATTATAAATAATATAATTATATTATTAAGTGTTTTCTTGCTTGTATATAATTATCGTTTTATTAAAAATGATGAAAATGATCTTGAAGCAAGAATTACTAAATATGTAGCTGGAAGTATTAGTTTATTGCTGTTTGGAATTATTCTTGTTGCAACATCATTAATCGCTTCTAGAAAATTTGATGTAGATATTGATACATTCTTACTTGTAATAGCAATCATTATTGCAGTGGCTGTGTATGTTTTATTAATCTTAGTTTGGAATAAGATGTTTTCACTTTTTACTCAAAATACTATGAAAACATTAAAGAAGCAGTACGGATATCAGTTTAAAAGTGTTACAATATATGGTTTAGTTTATAGTTTTGGTATTTTATTCCATTTACTATATAGCTTTATCTTATTTTAAAAAAGGGGGCTTTACCTCTTTTTTTAAATTTGAGTGCAATATTTCGTTTGACAAGATTCTAAAAAAAATATATAATTTAGTAAAGGGTGGTGATTGTAATGCTTGTTTCATTTAAAATTAGTAATTTTCTTTCGTTTAATAAGATGCAATCTTTTTCCATGGTTCCAAGTTTGGATAATGAGTTAAGTGAACACATTATTAAATTAGGTAGTGTTAAGCTGCTTAAAATGGGGATTATTTTAGGAGCCAATTCAAGCGGGAAAAGCAACCTTTTAAAAGCAATAGCTATCGGAAGAGAATTAATTAACGGAACATCACCACTTAAATATAGGAATTTTTTCTGTAAGATTGAAAGCGAAAATAAAAATCGTGAAACATTATTTGAATTTACCTTTTATATAAATAAAAAATTTTATACTTATGGATATACTTTGAATTTATATAGTGGTAAGTTTTTAACTGAATATTTATATGATCATGATTTGCAAACAGATCGTGAAGTAATCTTGTTTGAAAGAAGTACAACTGAAAATAATTTAGAACCACTTTTTGTGCATCACTTAGATTTATCGATAAATAAGCGCAAAAGTTTTAATAAATACTTGAAAGATTTTTCAAACTCAAGTGATACTTTACTTATAACAAAGATAAATCATGCAAATGATATAGATATAAGCGATTTTAAAAATGTTTATGAATTTTTTAAAGAAAAAATAAATCCTAACTTCCAAACTCAAGATCTTAAAATAAGTAATCTAGATTTGATAAAGCAAAAAAATGAGGTTATTGAGCTATTAAAAGCTTTTGATACTGGGATAAATGATTTAGAATTTGAGGAAGTTGATTTAAACTTAATTGAAAAAATTCACCCAGATGAGATTGGAAGTTTAATTGAATATATTGAAAAGAATAAACAAAAGGATAGTTTTAGTAATTCTATTAAAATTAATGATTCGCTTTATCAAGTTTCATATTCTGATGGTATTTTAAAAATATTTAAAGTAATGCTAATTCATATGTTTGCAGAACTAGCATTTGAGTTTTTTGAAGAATCAGATGGAGTAAAGCGATTATTCGATTTGTTTTCAGTAATACTTGCGCCAACAAAAGATACTGTTTATCTTTTTGATGAATTAAACAGGTGCATCCATCCATTATTAATAATCAAGTTCATTGAAACATTTAATAAAAAATTAAGTAAATATCCAATCCAACTAATCTTTACTACTCATGAAGCAAATATCTTAAAAGAAGGATTGATTAGAAGGGATGAAGTATGGTTTGTAGAAAAGGAGAAAAATAATTCTTCTAAAATATATTCGCTAGATATATTCAAACTTACAAACAAAAAAATTGTTGATTCCTACTTAGCTGGAAACTTTGGCGCTGTGCCAATCTTACCAAAGGATTGATTTCTTATGGCAATAAGAGAGCGAGTATCCCTTTATAAAAGATATCCAGATGATAGACTATTAAGTAGGGATGTGTTTAAGACTTATTATTTAATAATGGAAGGTACTAATACTGAACCGATCTATTTTAAATTATTAGAAAGGAAACTAAACGAATTAAAAATTCACAATAACATAAAGTTAATATACTTAGAAAGAACATTAAGGGATAGAGGAAGTAATACACCGTCACAACTACTAAATTTTCTTCTAGAATATCAAGATGATATAAAAGATGACAATGCTGTATTTTGGGTTGTATTTGATAGGGATTCTTATAAAAGCCATATTAGTCCTAGTGAGAAGTATTTGGAATTCATTGAATTTGCAAAAAGCAAAAATGTAAGTATGTTAGTTACTAGCCCTTGTTTTGAAATTTGGTTAATGCTTCATAGGCGTAATGCTTATCGAGATCTTATTAAACCAAACGAAAAAGCCATCTTTCAAAACAAACGAGTTTCTCCGGGGTATACATATACCTCGCGTCTAATTAAGAATAATTTTGGATTTAATCCAAAAACTACTATTCCAAGGAGTTTATTAGACAATCTCGATTATGCATTAGAAGAAGCTAGATACCTTACAAAATCACTAGAGGAAATGGCAAAAAAAATAGGTGAAAATATAAGCGATTTTATTCGCAAATTATTAGAAGACCCAAGAACTTAGAAATAAGAGGACAAATTTTTATTTTAACGAGGTGTAATATGAATAAATCAATAAGAGTATTGAAACTTCCAATAAATATTATCAATCAAGTTGAATCCCAAGAAATTTATCATATAGATGAGTTGATAATGAATTTTTCTGACCTAAGATTGGCAGAAGAAGATATAGAAGAAGTTCGGAGATCTTTAGGTGAATACAAAAAAGCTCAATTACATCATGAGCTTGAAGGATACAAAGAATCTAAAAAATATGATTTTCTAAATTCAAAATATAAATTAGAAAACTTAAATTTATCACTGCGATCAATGAATGCATTAAATAATAGTGGAATTAAAACAATTTCCAAATTATTCCACATCATTGAACAAATGGAAATATATGATGTAGAAAATTTAGGAACAAAAAGCATCATTCAAGTTATGGAAAGTGCATTACAGATAGTAGAAAAGGAAAATTTGTATGATGTAATTCCAATCTATAGCGCAAATAACATAATTGATGATGTTGCAATTGAAAAAATGAACTTTACTCAAGGGGCGATAGCATCATTAACAAGGTTAGGTTTACTAACACTTAGAGATATACGTAAAGCTTATCTAACCGGAGAGTTAAGTAATATGTTTAATTATAAGACATTAAATGTAGTTATTAAGAAGGTTCAAAAGTATTATAACTTAAAACCTGATCCTGATTTTTATTTCTTTAAACTATATTTGATTGAAGAAAAATTAGGCTCAATTACTTACAAAGAATTAATACAATATATTAAAGATAATAATCTAGATACAACTTTAAAAGAAGTTTTAGAAAAACTTGAAAATAGAGTAGATATAATTATAGAAAATGAAAGAATAAGACTTCCATTCTTCTTAGAAAAACTAAAAGCAGTTAAACTAAAGAAAGAAAGTGAAGAAATTCTTCTTGATAGATTTAGTGGTAATACCCTACAAAGCGTTGCTGATCGTTTTAATAAAACTAGAGAGCGTATTAGACAAATAGTTCGCGATCGCATGGCTCAAATAAGAATGTTTTATGAAGAAGCATTTGTGAAGGAATATAATAAGTATGTATGGCATCCACAAGTCTTTATGAAACTCTTTGATTTAGATGAGTTAGCATTTAATGTTGTAAAATATTTAGGAAATAAATATTCCTTCCAAGAAGAATTTGAATTTCCTGAAGACTATATTTTAGAACTAATGAAGTCTAAAAAAAATGCAACATTTGATCTAGAAAAGTTTAAAGCTGAATTACCAGAAGTCTTTCCACCTAGGATTGAAATCTATGGTAAAATTCTAGATAAAATGACTAAACGCGAATTCTTAGAATATGTTATTGAAAACTTTGTACCTAATGAAGGTTTACATAAAAAAGAGATTATCAAAATAGCAAATAAAGTTTCAAAAGAAAATAAGTTAGAATTTTACTATGATAAATATATAGATATTGTTACTAATACAATTCAAGGTTTACAAAATGTAAGATACTATGATTATAGCAGGATTGACGATGTTGCTTTAGAAAGTTTAAAACAAATCTTATTTGAAGTAGATTCCGTATATTCATGTACATACTTTTATTTAAAACATCCAGAGTTAATGCAAAAGTATGATATTCGTGATGGGTATGAACTGCATTTTATCTTAAGAAGATATTTCTCTGAAGATGAAGAAATCCTGAAAATCGTTGATTTCAATCGTCAACCTATGATTGCAAAGAAAGGTTTAACTTTCAGTGATGTAGTATTACAATACTGGGAAAACCTAAAAGAAAAGGTAAGTATAGATGACTTTGCAGATGACTTAATTGAAAAACATGGTTTCCATCGTGGAACATTAATCAATATCATCAATTCAACTTTAGGTAATTATATATCTCTTAGAATAATTTACCCTTATGAAGCTAAATTAGATCCAAATATAAAAGCAAAAGTAAAAGAAATCTTAACAGATGATTTCTATGAATTACAAGAACTAGCAGATATTTTTGCAGAAAATGGTATCAAAGAAGAACAATATGATTACTTCTCAAATTCTTGGCTAAATGAATTAGGTTATAAGACTCATGATATTAACTATGTTATAAAAGAAGAGTATTCATCGCTAAAAGAAGTATTCTTTAACCGCGTATTAAAAGAAGATATTTACCAAATAACTAAAAAAGACCATATGATGCGTGAGACAACATTAATTCTCTTTATTGAAAACTTGCGCGAAGAATACTTAGCATTCCCAGTAAAGGGGAACCGTTTAGTCACGATGAAGTACTTGGAAAAAATGGGAGTTAAGAAATCTGATGTTGTTAAGTATGTTCAAGAACTAGCTAGACATTTAGAAAAAGAAAAATACTTTACATACTTCAGTTTAAAGAAAGAAAATTATCAAGAAAAAAGTCCAATATTTAAGAAAATGGAAGATTACAAACTTGATAGTTCGTTAATGGTTTCTTTCATTCGGAATGTCCCTGGAGTTAAGAAAACAACAAAAGGTAACTTATATAGAATTTCTAAGAAGCCAACAACAATCGCAGAATTTTTGGATCACATTTCTAAAACAAAGGGAATTGAAGATCCAAAAGAGTTAAAGCGTTATGTAAAAGAAAACTATGGCTTTACTGTAAGACATATTCAATAAAGGAAAAGAAAAGGTATGATTCTTCAAATAAATCATACCTTTTTTGATTAAAAAAAGTCCCCTTGTGTATTACAAGGGGATTAGTTATTATATCGTGGCTTCTTTGTTTGCTTTTATATCTTTGATTAGTTTTTCATAGGTTTCTTCATCAATTTTGAATTTAGATTTTAAAACAAAGTAACAGAAGAAGATTAGAATTATTGGAACAAATGTAATGGAACTTCTTAAGATAAGTCGCATTGGTGTTGTTGCTTGATCTTTAAAATGCATATCAGCAACATTTTTAATTTCCATTACTTCTTTACCATTTTGTGAAATATATTCAACTTTTGCTAAAATCTCATAATATTCATCTTTTTCTTCTTCAGTTAATTTTGAAAACTCATGATAATCAAAAATCTTTTCTTTGTTAAGTACATTTTGTTTGTATTCTAATTGTTCTGAAACTGATAGACTATCAAAGTAATTCTTTTGATTTTCTAAAATATTTATATTACTTGATAAGGAGTAAATTCCAGAAATAATTAAAACCAATACTACAATACCTTGTTGTAAGGCGCTACCCATTTTAGCCATAAATGGTCTAAGTGAAAAGATAACAGCTTCATTTCGTTCACCAGTTTTGTATTCATTGTATTCAACTGTATTTGTAATATTAATTGTAAGAATCATATAAATAATTGCTTGGCCACCAAAAACTAAGAAACCAAATAAACAAATCGTAACTATTGTAAGTGGTAGGAATGGAATAAAGTCTAAAATAAAAATAAATAAATAACCAACAATAACGCTAAGTAAACTGTAAAACTGTAGTTTTTTCCTACCAAATTTATTTGCAAGACGTGGATATAATGTTTGGACACCAATATGACTGATTCCAAAGGATGCAATAAAGACAACTGCTAGTGTACCATTATAGCCAAGTTCTAAATAAATAAAGTTATAACCAAGTCCAATAAAAATTCCACTACCAACATTATATAGTAGCATTGCTAAGACAACCCATAAAAGCTGATCATTCTTTCTTATAACGTTAAACATTTTCTTTAATGTTACATTTTCTTCTGGTTCGACTTCAATTTTTGGTTGTTTTACACCGAAGACTGTTAACGATTGACAAGCAACTAAAAAGACTGCAATGACAATTGAAATATATGCATAGCCTTTAACTGCATTTCCAACAGTTAAAAATGTAACAATTGCATTCGCAACAAACGCACCAACACCTGCAAACACAACTGCCAAGGTTGTAATACTATTTCGTTTCTTTGTATCACTAGTTAGTGCAGGTAACATCGACCAATATGAAATGTCATTAATTGTATATGATACTTCCCAAAGTAAATAGATTACTCCAAAGAAGATAACGAAGTTCCAACCATCATTTCCAAGTGGTCGCACATTAAACATTAAAACAATTACAATTGCAGTAAGTAGTGATCCCAATAAGATCCAAGGTTTAAATTTACCCCAGCGGGACTTGGTGTTTTCGATTATTGCCCCCATGATTGGGTCATTAATCGCATCCCAAACCCTACTAATAATTAGGATCATACTAATGACTGAGAACTGTGCAACACTTAAACCCAAACCAGAAAATTGTACATAAGTAATAAAAAATGTTGCAACTAATGTATAGGACATATCACGTCCAATACCACCTAAACCATAAGCCCATTTATTTCGTTTAAAATAATCTTTTTTCATAGACTCTGTACTCATACTCACGCTTCTCTTTCTTTTAGTTTTCTAGCCTAATTATACCAAATTAAAAAATTACATTCAAGATTCTTTAACTTTACATCCTTTCTTAATTTGGTTAATCGTAATTAAGAAACCAATTAATATTAATATCAGTGAGATAATTTTATAAGGTAAGCCTGCAAGTGGTAATATCATAACACTAAAGATAATTCCTAAATTAGCTAAAAGTGCAATCAAACATGTTGTACAACCATATGTAAACATTCCAAAGATAATTGCAATAAAACCTAGAGTACTAGCTTTTGATTTAACTAACATCTCGCTAGCTGACATTAGAACTGCACTTAGACTTGCCATTATTAAATTTAATACGATATTAATAATAACTAAATATAGGCCATAAGTTTGAATCATTTCTTTATAGCCCAAATTAAGATAATCTAAGATAAAATAGATTGCTATTAAAAAACTAAAAAAAACTATAGTTTGAATTAAATATCTCTTTTGTTTTAAGTTTTCTAAAATTATTGTCATTAGTCACCTCATATTGTTATTATTACTTAAATTATATTATATTATATCTTTAATTGTATTACAATTTTAACGCATCAAACAAATTTTAATAAAAAAATTATTTTTTTTGTATATAAATAAAATAACAGTATATAATATAATCAGTGGTTATGATTCCACATCTATTAAAAAAAATCAGGCGTGCGCTCTTTTTTTCAAGTTTTTTAGAGCCCTTAAAAAAATAAAAAAACGGATAAACCCCAACCTATGTTGGGGTTTCTTTTAAAAAAATTTAAAAAATTAAAAATTTATGAATATATTTAAAAGATTATCATATAATATTATTAGTGGTTATGATTCCACTATATAAAAAATCAACTTGGTTCTGTTTCAAGCTTTAAGAACTAAAACTAAAAGCATATGCCTCATGCTAAATGCATGGGGCTATTCTTATTTAAGATTAAAAAATTGCATTTTCATTTAAAAAGGATTATAATAAAGATAAATAAGGGAAGTGAGAGTCTTGAGAATAGGTATTTTTTACGGAACAAAAACCCAAACTACAGATAAATGTGCTAAACTATTAGCTGAGAAGCTACCAAGTTCACATTTAATTAATTTAGATGCTTTAACTGATAATGTTGATGATTATGATTTTATTATTATTGGTGCAAGCGTTAGGTTAAATAAAATTAATAAAAAGGTTAGAAAATTTATTAAAAGAAATAAAGATAAATTATATAATAAAAAGACAGCATACTTTTTATGTAACGCTTTTACAAGCAAAACTGAAAAAGTATTACAAGATAATATTGACCCAAAATTATTTAATCGGGCACTGATAATTTCAAGTTTTGGTGGAGAAATTGACTTAGAAAAGCAAAAGGGACTTGATAGAATTATTGTTAAGCTAGCTAAAAAGTTAAAAAGTTTTAAACCACCACAAATTGATCATGATGCAATTGAAAAGTTTGCGATTGAAGTTAAACAAATTGGGCTGAGGTGAGATGATGAAAAAACTATTAATAGTTGTTGATTTTCAAGTTGATTTTGTAACTGGTGCATTAGGTTTTCCAAAGGCAAAAGAAGTTGAAGAAGTTATATATGAAAAGATAAAATTATATCAAAAAAATAATGATGATATAATCTTTACTTTTGATACACATGATGATAATTATTTAAATACAGTTGAAGGTAAAAAGTTACCAATTGTTCACTGTATCAAAGGTACAAAAGGGCATGCTTTGTATGGCAAGGTAAATGAATTTAAAGATCGTGGTGTTAGTTTTGAAAAGCCAACATTTGGATCGCTTGACTTAGGAATTTATTTAAAAGATAAAAATTATCAAGAAATTGAAGTTTGTGGATTAGTATCTAATATCTGTGTAATCTCAAATGCAGTGATTGCAAAAAGTGCAATTCCTAATGCAGTAATCAAAGTTGATGCAAAAGCGACTGCAAGTTTTGATGAAGATTTGCATGAAAAAGCCTTAGATGTATTAGAAGGATTACATGTAGAAGTAGTAAATAGATAGGAAATATTCGCTTAAATAAGTTAACTATTTTTGTTAACTTATTTTTTTATTCAAAATTGCAATTGCTAGTTTTATATTATATAATAGGTGTAAAGTTAGGTAGAGGTTGAAATTATGAAGCTACATGAAATTTTAGAAAAAGATAATTTAATTATCATATGTAATAATGATTTAAAACATAAATTAATTGCTAGAAGTAATGGTCTTAAAAACATTATTTATAAAACATACAAAGAATTTAGCACTGATTTGTTAGGTGAGTATAAAAAGTTTGCTTATTTAAAACTATCTAAAGAAGAAAATATTAATCCTGAATTTACAAATATAAAACTAAAAAATAGTTTAATTGTAAATAAACAAACTAATAGCGAAAAAGTAAATAACCTTTATACTATTAAGAATGATTATCAGAAATACTTAGATCTAAACCCCCTAATTATGAATTTATATAAAAATCGTGAAGTAATAATAATTGATGAACTAATTACAAGCGATGAGTATTATTTAGCTTATTCATTATTAACAGAAGTCAATGAAAATGTAAAAATAATTGATTTAAAAGAAGAACAAAAGAAAGAGTTTAAAGTATTTGAGTTTAATAATTATAAAGAGGAAGTAAATAATTTATTAATACAAATTGGTAGATTAATTGAAGAAGGTGTAAACGCAGAAAAGATAAAAGTTGAAGTTCCTGCTTCATACTATCCATATATGGAAGAAGTATTTAGCCTTGCCAATATAGCTTTAAATATCGAAGAAAATAAAAGCTTAAGTAGTTATGAAATTACAAAAAAAATAATTAATGAATTAAATAGTTTAAAGTCTATGAATGCAACAGATGCATTTAGTTATTTAATTGAAGAATATAGTAGTTATGATAATGAGATTTTCAAGAAAATTGTTAGAGTATTTAATTCATATTTAAAATGGGATTTTAAAATTGGTGAGATATATGAAGATTTACTTTATACTTTAAAATTGACTAGTTATAGTCCGAAATATCTTGGTGGAATAAGTGTTGGTAAATTAAATAATAAATTTATTGAAGAAAATGATTATGTATTTATTTTAGGTTTAAACCAAGATGTCTATCCAGTTGTAGTTCGTGATGATGAATACTTACTAGACTATGAAAGAAAAGAATTAGGTTTACTTACTAGCGGAGAAAAAAATGATATTGTATCAAAGTACACACTAAAATTTTTAAAAAACGTTAAGAATTTATATTTAAGTTATGCTAATCTTACTCCTGAAGGAGTTAAGCCTATATCTAGTATTGTGAGTATATTAGAAGAAAATTGTAAAGTAAATATAACTAAACAAAAAAGTGAAGAATTAGTATTTTACTCTAGAAGGCTTGGTGAAATTGAACTTGGAAAACATTTAGACTTATTTTATAAGTATGATGTAAAAAGCGAAAAACTTATTTCTTTAAATAATGAATTTAAAAATAACTTATATCGTAAGTACGATAACAGTTTTGATATGATAGATCCAAGTGTTTTAGAAAATTATCTAGCAAATGGACTTAACTTATCCTATACTGCAATTGATAAATATTATAAATGTGGCTTTTTATTCTACTTAGAAAATGTTTTGAAAATTAAAAGAGTAGGAAATGAAGAAAGCTTATTTATTGGAAGTTTAGTTCATGATGTGTTATATGAAATCTTTAGCGCAGAAAAAATAGATAACTTAAAAGAATTTATGACTGGTGTAGTTAGTGATTATCTTTCGAAAAACAATTATGAATTAGCTAAAAAAGAAAAGTTCTTTGTTGATAAGTATTTAAATGTATTGGTCCACTTATTCAACTTTATAAAAAGTTTTGATCAAAACTCTAGTTTTAAAATATATGGTCTAGAAAAAGAGTTCAGGCTTACTTTAAGTGATAATGTCCACTTAAAAGGATTTATTGATAAAGTACTAACTGTAAAAATAGAAGATGTTAACTATGCAATCGTAGTTGACTATAAGACTGGTAGTACTGATTTTGATCTGAATTTAATTGTTCATGGTCTTAATATGCAAATAATGTTTTATTTTTACTTTTTAAATAATAGTGGAGCCAAGAAGTATAAATTTGCTGGTGGCTACCTCCAAGGTGTCCTACCTACAAATCCATTTGGTTACGAAGAAAATAAAACATATTTAGAACAGTTGTATGATCACTTTAAGCTCTCAGGTTATAGTAATAGCGATAAAGAGATTTTAAATTTAATCGACCAAAACATTGAAGCAACAAGTAAATATATAAAAGGCATTAGATTTAAAAATGATGGCTCATTTTATAGTACAACTCTAAAACGTGTAATTGATAATGAAACATTTAGTAGATTGTTAAACTTTACAGAAGAAAAAATTACTGATGCTGTTAGTAATATAAAAAAAGGTAACTTCAAAATTAACCCGAAACAAGTTGGTAACTTTGATTCTTGTATTTATTGTCCTTATCAAGATTTATGTTTTAGAACTAATCGTGATTATGAAGTGCTAGAAAAGTATGAAGATTTTGAATTTCTTGGAGGAAAAGATGATTCCAATTAAACCTAAAAATGTAATTTGGAGCGATGAGCAGTGGCAAGCAATCCATGAACATGGTAAAAACATTCTCGTAAGTGCTGGTGCTGGAAGTGGTAAGACTGCTGTTTTAACTGAGAGAATAATTGAAATTTTAAAAAAAGGGGTTAGTATAGACCGCTTAATAGTATTAACCTTTACTAAAGCTGCAGCATCTGAGATGAAAGAGAGAGTTCGAAGTGAACTCCAAAAAATTGTCTCTACTCATCCAGAACTAACTAATAACTTAACTTATCTTGACCAAGCAAATATTCAAACTTTCGACTCATTTGCTTTAGAGATAGTAAAAAAATATCACTACTTTCTTGATGTAAGTAGAGAGATTAATATTGGCGATAAGGTTTTACTTGATTTAAAACGTAAGGAAATTATCAATGATGTTTTTAATGATTTCTATGAAAGTGAGAATAAAGCATTTTATGATTTTATAAATACATTTACAATCAAAAATGATAACCTCCTCCAACAATACCTTTTCCAAATCTGTTTAGGATTGGACTTATTAATCGATAAAGATAAGTATTTAGAAAGTTATATAGCTAATTACTATAATGAAGTAGTATATAATGATCGCCTTACTGAATATCTTGATTTAATAAAATTTACAGTTGAGAGAATTAGAAAACATCTAAGAAGAATTGATAATATTATTACAGATGAAGTATTAGTAAATTATAGTGAAAGATTAAAGGATAGTCTTGCTGATTTACTAGCATCTAGAACATACCGTGGTTTTCGAGAATCTGTAGATATAAAACTACCACAAATACCAAGAAATGGTGATATAGAAGAAAAAGAGTTAGTTAGACGTGAAAGAGTTAAAATTTCCGATTTATTAAAAGAACTCAAAAGCATGCTTAGTTATGCAAGTGAAGATGAAATTATAAATGAATTAAAAAGTACTAAAGATCATGCTAGTGTGATTATTAAAATAGTAAAAGAAGTAGAATCAAGATTTTGGGATTATAAGAAAAAGATAAATTTATTTGACTTTTTAGATATCGCAAAGTTAGCAATTACTCTATTTGAAACTAACAATGAATTAAGAGATTATTATCAAAGCCATATTTATGAGATTTTAATCGATGAATATCAAGATACAAATGATATTCAAGAAGCATTAATTAGTAAAATTTCAAACAATAATGTTTATATGGTTGGCGATATAAAGCAATCAATTTATCGTTTTCGTAATGCTAATCCAGAAATCTTTAAAAATAAATATTTAGATTTTAAAGCAAGTAATAAAGATGTTGCAATTGATCTTGTAAAAAACTTTAGATCTAGAAAAGAAGTATTAGATAATATTAATTTAGTTTTTAATAAGGTTATGAGCTTAGAGTTAGGTGGGGTTGATTATGATGATAATCATAGTTTGAAATTTGGAAATCTCGCTTACTTAAAAAACATAGCCCCTCAAGACTATAACTTTGATATTCTTACATATGAAAGTGATGAATCTGACTTAACTAGTGTTGAAAAAGAAGCATTTATAGTTGCGCGCGATATAAAGAAAAAAATTGATGAAAAGTATCAAGTATTTGATAAAAAGCTTGGTACGTTAAGAGATGCTCACTTTGGTGATTTTACAATCCTAGCAAGTGGTAAGAAAAACTTTGAAACATATAAAAAAGTATTTGAATATTTTAATTTGCCACTTGTAATTCATAAAGAAGAAGACTTTATTAGGAGTAACGAAATTTATGTTATTAAAAACATCTTAAGAGCAATTCATTCTTTAAATGATTTACAGTATTATAAAGATAATTTTAAAGATGCAATTTTAAGTTTATTAAGAAGTTTTCTTGTAGAAGCAAGTGATAAGGATATTTCTTTAATCTTTTTAGGAGATATTAAGGAAGGCTTAAATTTGCGTTTTCCTAAAATATACAGTTCCTTGATTAATATTTCGCGAAAGGTTGAAAATTTGACCCTGAGCGAAATTTTGGGGGAAATTTACAAAGAATTTGACATTTATTATAAAGTAGTTAAACTTGGTGATGTAGAAGATAAAGAAAATAAATTAAATTATTTTCTAGCAAAGTTTAGTGAGTTTGATAATTTAAACTTTACTTTACTTGATGCAATTAACTATTTAGAAGAAATAATTAATAGTAAAGACTTAGATATTGATATTGGCATGAAAAGTGAGATTGCAAAAGATGCAATTAATATGATGACAATACATATGTCTAAGGGATTAGAGTTTCCGGTTTGTTATTATGTAGATTTAAGTGTAAGGTTTGTCTATAAAGAATTAAATGACAGGATTCTTTTTGATAAAGAATATGGGATAATTATTCCTGTATTTAGGGAAGGCTTAAAAGATACAATCTTAAAGAAATTATTAAAACAACGCACAATTTATGAAGAAATTAGTGAACGTTTAAGAATATTTTATGTTGCACTTACAAGAGCAAAAGAAAAGATGATTATTGTATCAAGTAACTTTACAGATGAGATATTAGAAAGTGAAGAAAAAATAGATCTTAATGATAAACTAAATTACAAGTCATTTTATGATATTCTAAATTCAATTAGAGATATATTAATTCCTTATACAAAACCTACTTTACATCTTGGAACTAAAGATTATGAAAAAACAAAAGTAATAAATCTTAAAGGTCCTTCTACAAAAAAAGTTGAAATAAGAGAAGTAGTGGTTAAAAAAGAAAAAGAAGTTAAAGAAATAGCTTCAGCTAGTGAACTAAAACTTTATACAAAAGAAGAATTAGAATATTTAGAACTTGGTACTAAACTCCACGAATATTTAGAGTTTATTGATTTAAAAGAAGATTTAGATTCACAACTTGATTTATTAAATATTGAAAATAATTTAAAACAAAAACTTAAGAATTTTTATTCTTTAGATATTTTTAAAGAGAAAATCTTAAATATCTATAAAGAACTGCCATTTTCTTATTCAAGTGATAATATACTATATCAAGGGATAATTGACTTAGTGTTAGAACTTGTTGATAAATTTGTAATAATTGATTTCAAGTTAAGTAATTTAGAAAAGAAAGAATACATTCGCCAGCTATCAATTTATAAAGGTTTTATAAAATCTATTTCTGAAAAATATGTTGAAACATATTTATATTCAATAATGAATGAAGAATTAAAAAAAGTATAAAAGGAGAAAATTATGAATTGGAAAAATAAAGTAATTGCAATAACACCATTTATTTGTTTAATTGTGTTTGCTATTCTTTGGATCGAGTTTGATAAAGCACATCCAGGTTGGATTGTTTTCTTACTTATTCCGTTAATGCCATTCATCTTAGGAAAAAAGAAACTTTCAGCTTCAACAGTTATAATTATTATTTATTTCTTAGTAAGTATTATTACTGGTAAGTGGAATATTACTTGGGTAATATTATTATTAATTCCAGTAGTAAATATAATTATGCTACCAAGTGATGGTTCAAAAGTATTTAAATTTAAAAAATACACAAAAAAAGATGATGATTTCATTGACTTAGATGTATAGAGTAGGGGAATATGGGGGTATTTGCTATATGTTTAATTGGTAGTGGGCTGGCAATGGATGCAACAGCAATAGCAATAAGTAATGGAACTCTAAATCCAAATCTTGGAATTAGAAGGAAGTTTGCTATTGCTTTTTGTTTTAGTTCTTTTCAAGCACTAATGCCAATCTTTGGGTATTACTTTTCCAAATCTTTTATTACATTTATTGATAAAATAGATAACTTTATAGTTTTCTTAGTTCTTTCGTTTATTAGTATTAAAATGTTACTTTCAAGTAGAAAAGATTTAGAACTTAAAAATGAACTATCCACTAAAGATATAATCTTACAAGGGATTCTTACGAGCATAGATGCATTAATGGTTGGAAGTTTATTTGTAGTGTTTGAAATCAATATTTACTATGCAAGTTTAATAATCTTTGTAATTACATTTATTTTTTGTATTATTGGCGTTTATTTTGGTTGTAAGTTAGGTAAAATGTTTGATTCAAAACTTGAAATCATTGGCGCAATAATCTTATTTATTGTTGCTATTAAGAGTTTATTTAGTTGAAAAAAGGTTAGCAATTTGCTAACCTGTTTCTTTTGCGCGTTTATATGATGGATGCATATTAAATTCTTCTAGCACCCCAAGTTCTTTTGCTGCGTAATATGGAAAATGTGGGTTTCTAAGTAGTTCACGACCAAAGAAAATAAAGTCAAGTCCCAAGTTTTTAAGTGCATCATTAGCCTGGGATGCGGTAGTAATTAAGCCCCCACCAATAACTGGGATATTTGTTTCTTTTCTGATTTTACTTGCAAAGTCTAGTTGATAGCCAGTATAAGCATCAATTTTTGTAGGAACAACCCCTCCACTACTTACATTAATAAAGTCAATACCTTTATGTTTGATTAATTTAATTACTTCGATAATATCATTAACATCATTACCATCTTCATGGTATTCGGTTGCAGAAAAGCGAATGCCTAAAAGTTTTTCTTTTGGCCAAACTTCTTGGACTCGATCTATTATATGACTTAAAAATCTCGTGCGATTTTCTAGGCTACCGCCAAAATGGTCTATACGTTTATTTGTAAGTGGAGATAAAAATTGGTTAATTAAGTAGCCATGAGCTGCATGGATTTCAATTAGATCAAATCCTGCTTCATTAGCTCGGTATGCTGCACATTTAAACGCTTGAACTACTGTCTCAATTAAATCATTTGTCATCTCAGTTGGAGTTTTAATGTTTGGAAAAGCTATTGCAGATGGAGCGATAATATCTGAATTTGTTTGCGATTTTCTCCCTGCATGTGCAAGTTGAATCCCAGCGATTGCCCCATATTTTTTTACATTTTCAGCTACCCTTCTTAATCCAGGTATGTGTTCGTCACTATAAATACATAAGTCGCGTTCTGAGATTCTTCCACGTGCTTCAACAGCAGTGGCTTCTAAAATAACGCACCCTACACCACCTAATGCTCTAGCTCCATAATGGATTAGATGAAAGTCGTTTACAAAACCCAAAGAATCAGCTTGATACATACACATTGGAGCCATCACGATTCGATTCTTAAATTTGAAATCTTTAAGTTGTAATTCTCTAAATAGCATTGTCTCTCCTTCAAAAAGTATTCTTTACTTAATTTTACCATAAATATCTATTTATACAAAATATAATTTATTTTCTATTTCTACTAGTAAAATAAGGGAAATTGTAGTAGAATATATATAAGAGATAAGTAGGAGGAAATATGAATATTTGGCATGATGTAGATGAAAAAAGAATTAGTACCGAAGATTTTATCGCGGTAATTGAAATTTCAAAAGGTAGTAAGAAAAAGTACGAACTAGATAAAGAAACGGGATTAATCATTCTCGACAGAATTCTTTATACATCAACCCACTACCCAGCAAACTATGGTTTTATACCAAGGACATATGCAGAAGACAATGACCCACTGGATGTATTAGTTTTATGTAGTGAAGATTTAGAACCTATGAGTATGGTTAGATGTTATCCAATTGGGGTTGTAAGAATGTATGATGGAGAAGAAGTAGACGATAAGATTGTTGCAATCCCGTTTAAAGATCCGATGTGGAACTATTATCATGAACTTGCAGAACTACCACCACATATGGGAGATGAAATTAAACATTTCTTCCAAGTGTATAAACATTTAGAACATAAAGAAACAACAGGCCTTGAAATTTATGGAAGAGAAAAAGCAATTGAAATAATTGCTGAGGCGATTGAGTTATATAAAAAGACTTTTATTTAAAGTATGAATTTACTAAAATTTTCAAATAATAAAAGAGGTATAAATGTTTGCGGTAATTGTTAATAGTCTAGCGATTATTGTTGGGACATTTATCGGTTTAGTTTTTAAAAAACTAATAAATAAAGAAATTACTCAATCGATATTAAAGGTCCTTGGTGTTGTCGTTATTATAACGGGTCTAATTGGTGTCTTTAAGTCAATGATAATTATTGAGGAAGGAATTATACAAAGTCAATTAGATTTGTTTTTGCTTATTGTAGTTGTTGTTGGAATATTTATTGGTGAAATATTAAAAATTGATGATCGACTCCACAACTTTGGTAAATTCATCGATAATAAAATTAAATTTGGAAAAGTTAGCGAAGGTTTTATTAATGCATCAATAATCTTTGTTGTTGGTGCAATGAGTATTGTAGGTAGTATTAATGCTGGTTTAGGTGATAATAGTATTTTATATTTAAAAAGCGCACTTGACGGTGTAACTGCTATTATTCTTGCAACTACACTTGGAATTGGTGTTGGCTTTGCCTTTCTTCCAGTCTTATTATTTCAAGGAACTATTTACTTACTCACATTTTATTTAGGCAATTTTATGGCTTTAGAATTTATTAACGCCTTTAACTTAATTGGCTATTTTATAGTTACATGTATTGGACTTAACTTTTTATTAAAAGAAAAAATTAAAATAGCTAATTTATTTCCAAGTTTAATTTTAGTAGTAATATATTTTTTACTCAAATAATGAGAAATTTATTCCAGGATATGGTATAATTGATAAAGACTTAAGGAGAGTAGCTTAATATTAAGATTCGTCAATACGCTTATTTTTATAAGCCGGACTTAATAATCAAGACATGATTGCGAGACCTTATATCGAAATGTAACTAATAACGTTTTGATATAAGGTTTTTTATTTTTTTATGGAGGTATAGATGAATAAGCAAGAGTTGTTAAAGAAACTAAATGTTGATCCTAGTTTAGGTTTAAGTAAGGATCAAGTAGAAAAATATCAAAGTGAATTTGGATTTAATGAACTAGCAAGTAAAAAGAAAGAAAGTATAATAATTAAATTTTTAAAACAATTTAAAGATATTTTAATAATTATTTTAATTTTAGCTGCAGTTGTTTCATTAATAATTAATCCAGATGATTTAATTGAAAGTTTAATTATTTTCTTAGTAGTAATTATAAATGCAGTTTTAGGTGTTTATCAAGAAAGCAAAGCTGAAAAATCACTTGAAGCATTAAAAAAATTATCATCCCCACAAGCTAAAGTTTTAAGAGATGGAAATATTATTCATGTTGAATCAAGAGATTTAGTTGTTGGCGATATAATTTTTGTAGAGGCGGGTGATTTTGTTCCTGCAGATGCAAGAATATTAGAGGAAGCAAACTTAAAAGTCGATGAATCTTCACTAACCGGTGAAAGTGTTCCAGTAGAAAAAGATAGTGGAGAGATTAAAGAAAATCTACCAATTGGTGACCAAGTAAATATGCTCTTTTCATCAACCTCAGTAACTTATGGTAAAGCTAAAGCTGTAGTTACAAATGTAGGAATGGAAACTGAAATTGGGAAGATTGCAAAACTATTAGCAGAACAAGAAGAAGCAAAAACACCTCTACAAATTAAATTAGATCAAATTGGAAAAGTTATTGGTTTTCTTGCAATTGCAATTTGTTTAGTTGTCTTTTTAATTGAATGGTTAGCAATTTATCCAGATGATCCACTACAAGCATTTAAATCTTCAATTGCCTTAGCTGTTGCAGCAATTCCTGAAGGCTTATCAACAGTAGTAGTTGTAGTTCTTGCTATCGGTGTTGAACAAATGGTTCGTCATAATGCAATTACAAAAAAACTCCCTGCTGTAGAAACCCTTGGTGCAACCCAAATTGTATGTAGTGATAAAACTGGAACTTTAACGCAAAATAAGATGACGGTTGTAAAAGTGTATAAAAATAGAATTAAAGATCTTAATAGTAATCTTATTAATGAAGAAAAAGAAATGTTAAGTTTATTTGCGCTATGTACTGATGCAAGCATTTCTTATGTTAATGGTGAAGAAATAAGAGTAGGTGATCCTACTGAGACAGCATTAATCGATGCAAATAATAAATTTGGCCTATATCCTAAAGATAATTTAAACTTTGAAAAAGTAACGCAACTTTCGTTTGATTCAAATCGGAAGATGATGAGTGTTGTTGTAAAATATAATGGTAGATTACTTAGTATTACTAAAGGTGCAGTCGATGTTATTTTAGACCGTGCGAATGTTACCAACAAACAAGAAATCTTAAAAGTTAACGAAGAAATGGCAAAAAATGCTCTAAGAGTATTAGGGCTTGGGATTAAATATATCGCCGAAGTACCTGATGAAGTTACAAGTGAGTTTTTAGAAACTGATTTAGACTTTGTAGGATTAGTAGGAATGATTGATCCAGCGCGTGATGAAGTTAAAGAATCAATCCGCCTTGCAAAAGAAGCAGGTATTAGAACTATTATGATTACAGGAGATCATATAATCACTGCAAAAGCAATTGCTACAGAACTTGGAATTTTAAATGCAGGTGAAGAAGCTATAAGTAGTAAAGAGTTAAATTCGTTAACCGATGATGAGTTATTTGAAAATATTGATAAATATTCAGTGTATGCAAGAGTAGCTCCTGAAGATAAAGTAAGAATTGTTGATACATGGCAGAAAAAAGGCAAGGTAGTTGCAATGACTGGTGACGGTGTTAATGACTCACCTGCCTTAAAGAAAGCTGATATAGGTTGTGCAATGGGGATAACCGGTACTGATGTTGCAAAAGAAGCAGCTGCAATGATTCTTGTTGATGATAACTTTGCAACAATTATTACAGCTGTTAAACATGGTAGAGGAATTTATGAAAATATTAAAAAGACTGTTCACTACTTACTTTCAAGTAATATAGGTGAAGTTATTACAATATTCCTTGCAACCCTAATTACTGTATTTTTAGCTGGTAATACAAACTATGGAATTCCCTTACTACCAATTCACTTACTATGGATTAACTTAATTACTGATACACTGCCTGCATTTGGGCTTGGTTTAGAAGAAGCAAGTGATGATTTAATGCTGCAACCTCCTCGAAATAAGAATGAAAGTTTCTTTGCAAGGGGATTAGGTAAAAGAATTATTATTCAAGGTATAATAATTGGTTTAATTACCCTTGCTGCATATTCACTTGGAATTTTTATTACAAATGATGCAACTATTGCAAGAACTATGGCATTCTTAACCTTATCGATGATTCAATTATTCCATGCATTTAACTTAAAATCAGATGCATCAATATTCTCTAAACAAACATTTAATAATAAATTCTTACTTGGAGCATTTGCAGTTGGCGCCTTTTTACAATTCTCAATTATCTATATACCAACAATAGCTTCGGTATTCAAAGTTACTGCATTAAACTTAAATCAATTATTAGTATGTTTAGGTTTAGCATTATTAATTGTTGTAATTGTTGAGATTAGTAAGTTAATAAAAAGAAATACTAAAAGCGTATAATTTACGCTTTTTTTAAAAATATTGCTTAAAATTTGTTATACTATAATAAAGAATGAAACTTAAGGTGGTTTTATGAAAAAAGCAATTCTTTTACTTCATGGCTGGTTAAGTGATCCAAGTGATTTTGATTCGCTAATTCCAAAATTAAAGTCAACGTATGATCATATTGAAAGTCTAACTTATGTTGGTCATGGGGATGATGATCCTTTCAATTTTGATAGCGATAAAACTTTTGAATTACTACATAATACTTTTAAAAACTTACAATTAAATTATGAGATCATTGATGTTGTTGGGTTTTCACTTGGAGGAGCACTTGCAGTCTATTTAAGTCAGCATTATGCATTTAATAAATTAGTCTTACTTGCCCCTGCAAATAAATACCTTAACTTTCGATTTACTTTATCACGTTTAAAACATTTATTTAAATGTTTGTATATGTATCAAAAAGCAGTAATTGCAAAGGATGAAGAACAAAAAAAATTGTATAAAATGAAATTACGAAATGTCTTTGAAGATGATAAAGTAAGTTTGGGGTTTGTAAAGGAGAAGTATTTGCGAAAGCATTTTAGAAAATCCTTTAAACAATTTCGTAAAATCATCAAAACAATAAACTTAGAAACAAAAGAAATAAAAAATCCCTTATTTATCGCTTGGGGTAAATTTGATCAATTAGTTCCCCACTCCTCTGCGAGAGATCTTTATGATATTTGTTCTAATGATACAAAGAAATTTGTGGTGTATGAGGAGATGAGTCATACATTAATAATTAGTAAAAACAATGAAAAACTTGTTGATGATATAATTAACTTTTTAAATTCATAAGTTAGCAATATTAGCCAATAATAAAACTATGAAAAAGAAAGTTATTATTGGCTATCCACTTATTATATTTTTAGGTATAAATATTTCAAGTTTCCTTTTACTAATTTACTTTTATAAAAATGACTTTTCCAACTATGTAGTATTTAAAACACTCTTATTTATTGTATTATTATGGCTACCATATTTAATAAGTAAAGTAGTAGACTTAGATTTTCCCAAGTTAATCTACCAACTTTATTTTCTGATTATTTTTTCTGATATAATGCTTGGTAGTATATTTATGATTAATGGTATTTTTGGATTATACAAATATATAGTACTTTTATTCCAAGGAGTAGCTTATTTAATCTTTGGGTTATGGCTAATTAAGTTTTTAGATGATTATGGTTATATGAGTTACAAATTAATAGTAGTATTTAGTTATACCTTTGCAATTAGTTTTGCAAGTATTAAAGAATTATTGCTTTATTTGTTTGAAAAATTATTTAAAGATACTACTATAAACCATTTACAAAATTTACTCATTATTATCTGTGGTATAACTTTTAGTTTAATTGTATTAGTTGTTGATAATATATATTATAAAGGTAAATATTATCGGTTGCTTGATAGATATTTAATAAAGTAAAGCGTAGTAGAATTTCTACTACGGTTTTTTTGATTGCAAAAGAGAAAAATAAAATATATAATTGAAATAAGAAAGAGGTGGATTGAAGTGAAGAAAAATCGTACTTTCAGTTTTCTAGTTATATTAATTACTTATGTACTTGCAGTAATTATTGGTCTAGTAATTTTTAATCGAAACATAACAAATAATTTTTATATTAATGTATTTATTGCAGATGTAATTGCAACAATCTTTGTCTTTATCGTCGGCTTAATTTTTAAAAATGCATCTATTTATGATCCGTATTGGAGTGTTGCACCAATTGTAATCATTCCACTATCAATGATTCATTTTAAAAATTATTCCCTCGGTGCAATTCTTTTACTTATTGCAATAGCTTACTGGGGAATTAGACTTACTCTTAATTGGGCATACACATTTAAAAATTTACTTACTCAAGATTGGCGTTATACAATGTTTCAAGAAAAAACTAAGAAATGGTTTCCTTTAGTAAGTCTAGCCGGTATTCATCTTATACCTACTTTAATTGTATATTTTGCCATTCTGCCTGGAGTATATTTCTTAAGTCAAACTAACTTTAGTTATCTAAGTATAATTGGTTTAATAATTTCATTAGTTGCAGCAACAATCCAATTAATATCTGATATTCAAGTTCACAAGTTTAGAAAAAATAATCCTAGAAATAAATATATTGACGAAGGTTTATGGAAGTATTCACGTCATCCAAATTATTTTGGAGAAGTCTTAATGTGGTGGGGAGTATATTTGTTTATGCTGTTTAGTGATTTTTCTAGGTGGTATTTAATAATAGGAGCTATTCTTAACACACTTTTATTCATCTTTATTAGTATTCCAATGCAAGAAAAAAGACTATTAACATACAAAGATAATTATAATGAGTATCAAAGAAGTACAAGTATGTTATTAATCTTACCTAAAAAATAATGTTATATGTTTTGATTTAATTAATATAATTAGAGTGGAAGGAAAGGGGATAAATGAACTCTAAAATTAATTATATTAAATCAATAACTGGGGATATTTTAAAATATCAATTTTCATATCCAGGTGAGTTTAAAAAGTTAGTAATTTATGTTAATGGTGCTGGACCAAATACATACAATAACACTCATCAATTGGGAAACGAGATTTTTAACTATCACGACCTCTTTAAAACGGAATTTAATAAAAGAAGAATTAGTTATTTAAGTTATAATAATGTTGGTGTTGAAATAAGTGATGAGGCACCATTCTATAAATTAGATGAAAAAGTTTATAATAAAAATACACCAAGTAGTGTAATTACTGATTTAGAGAACTTAATTAAAGAAATACAAAAAGAGTATGGAGAAATTTCTATTTATTTACTAGGATTCAGTGATGGTGGAATTATTGCAAGTCAAATTGCTGATAGGAAAAATGTAAAAATAGCGGGTTTAATTCTTGCAAGCTATTGTCATAATAATTTAAAAGATATACTGGAGTGGCAATTTGGTGGTAATGCATTATTTATTAATTGGTTAAATGCATTTGGAGTTTTTGAGAAAGGTTTTATTAGTAAAGAAGACTTTTTACTGGATAAGAAGAAACTTAAGATATCAATTTTTGGGAATGCAAACTTTGAAGATATCGATATAAATCAAGATGGTAAAATCACCATTGAAGATGTAAAACCACTAACTTATCCTTATTATTTAGAGTTAATTAATGCTATTAATACTAATGATGAACAGTGGTTAACAAAAAATCTACCGATAAAAATTACAAGTAGATGGTATCAAGAAATGTTTAGGCTAAAAGCAAATAAAGATATCCTTCCTAAATTAGATATCCCTATTTATGTATTACATGGGGAACTAGATAGTAATTGTCCAGTAAGTGGAGTTAAGGATTTAGAAAAGTTAAATAAAACTAACATAAAAACATATATATTCAAAGACCATGATCCAGATTTAAACTATCTTAAGTATATAGTAGAAGGGAAAATATCAACTGGATTAAGTGTGTTGTTTAAGTTGGTAAGTTCAAGCTAAGAAGATTTTCTTAGCTTTTTTTCAGGATTAAAACATTGACTAAAAAATAAAAAAGTGTATAATATGGAATGGTTGGAGGGAAATCATGAAAACTATAATGGAAATCATGAAAATGATTGATTTACAAGAAGAAGTAATTAATCTTGTATTAGGTGAAATCAACCATTTAAATTTTAAAAAGTTTGAAACTGATATTTTAGATTTACTAGATATAAATAAAGCAATTGAAGCAAAAGAAAAATTAAAAGAAGCACTTGACCCTGATGATAATAATATGAAAATGCTCGCTTGTATGTTATATGCATTGACATTTACTTATGAGCGTTATCTTGAAAAAGGAATTAGTGATGAGATCTTTATTGATACAATGAAAGCTTTTAGGCGCTTTTTAGATGAACATTATGCAGGTAATCAAACTTGGAAGTTTGACCGTGCATGGTGGACACATCGCCAAATTGCTATGACTATTTTTAGAATTGGTGAATTAGAATATGAAATGAAAGATGATGATAATGGCAAATACATCTCAATTCATATCCCAAGTGATGCCAATTTAAGTAGTGAAAAAGTTAATGAGTCTTTTAATTCTGCATTTAAGTTCTTCGAAGAGTTTTATCCTGAATATAGTGATGTAAATTATAGATGTAGAAGTTGGCTATTAAGTTCTGATTTACTTAATTTACTTCCGGAAGATGCAAATATAATTAAGTTTAGATCATTATTTGAAATTATTGATGAAAGTTATGGTCAAACTGGTTTTATAAAATGGATATACAAAACTGAGTATGAGAATTACGAAGAACTTCCTGAAGATACAACTTTACAAAGAAATTTAAAACAATATTTACTTAATGGTGGAAGTATCAGTACCGCACTTGGATTTTTAAAAAAAGACTTGATTTTTTAAAAAAATTATAACATAATTGTTATAATTGTTATAATTGTGAAGTGAGGTAGGGATATGAAAAATTAAAGTTTTTATTGCTAGGATTATTTTTACTTTTACTAGCTGTTGGTTGTGCAAGTGTTGATGAAGACAGAAAAGACGGTGGACTACAAAATGATGAAGTTGATGAAACGGTAGAAACAGAGCTGGCAAGTGAAACGCGTAAAATTATGTACGAAGTTGATGCGAAAATATCGGTTGAAGATTCAGTCAAGGCTTATAACGAAATCAAATCAAAATTAAACGCAGATGAATGGTTTGATAGTGAGAGAATTGTAAATGATACAATTTATTTAGTAATAAGAATTAAATCAAGTAGATTAGATGAATTTATTAGTTCAAATAAAAGTTATGGTACAGTAAACCATTTTTTAGAAAAATGCTACTGATGTATCGCTTAATTATCAAAATAAGGAAAATAGAATTGCATCACTTGAAGCTGAACTGGAAAGATTAAATTAATTGTATCAAGATGCTAGCCTTCATGATATGATTATTATCAATGATCGCATTTCAGAAATTAATTTAGAAATTGGTAAATTAATTGGTGAGTTAAACAGATACGATAGTCAAATCGATTATAGCACAATCAATTTAACAATCTACGGTGAACCACAACCTGAAGACGAAAAGAAATTTGGTGGAGAATTATTAGATTCATTCTTAGGTGGAATTGATGCATTTATTTCATTAGTTAAGTTATTACTTAATATTCTTGCAACAGTTTTACCATTTATGGTTGTACCTGGAATTGCTGTTGGAACTTATTTCTTTGTGAAAAAACGTAAAAAGAAAAAATTATAATTAGTAGCTGTTGATTAAATCAACAGCTTTTTTATACTGTTATTTTAGTTGCTTTTTGAAGGGAATTATGTAAGAATATAGATAATTAATTGGATTATATATTATAGGAGGAAAAATGAAGTTTATAATTTCTAGTTACAAAACAAATGGTGAGTCAATCGGTATTTTTGAAGTAGAAAATAATAATTATACAAAATTAAGTAGTGCGGATATAGCTGCACCTAGTTTCATTGTTAGTGCTAATAATTATGCATACACTTATGAAAAGAATAATGGGATGAGTTTAATAGCATATAGAATTGAAAATGGTAATTTAGTATTTAGTGATAAATTAGCTTTTCCAGGTGTAAGTGCAACCCATTTAGTTTATTCAGAAAAAAATAATACAATATTAGGTTGTAGTTATGCTGATGGAGCATTCTTTAGTGCTGGTGTAGAAAATGGCAAGTTTACTAAGCTTTACACTTACCAAAAGCAAATTGAAGATGATAGACTTAGTAGATGTCACTGTGTTTTCTTAAATAATGAAGAAACTATATTGGGGGTTGTTAATATTGCACTTGATGCAATCTATTTCTATGATATTAAAGGAAAAGAATTAGTTTATAAAGAAGAAATCCAACTTCCAAAAGGAGTAGGACCACGTCATGCTATTTATAATCAAGACAATTCATTAATTTATGTGATGACAGAATATTCTAATGAAGTAATTGTGATAAATACAAATACTAAAGAAATAATCCAATCTATTTCTACAGTTCCTAATTTTCAAGGTGAAACTTTTGGTGCAACACTCCTTTTCTCAAAAGATAATAAATTTTTATATGCATCTAATAGGGGCGAAGATAGCATTGCAAAGTTTGAAGTTTTAGCTAATGGAAAATTAGAATATGTAAATAGTTTTAGTTCTGGTGGACAACATCCAAGACATATGATTTTAAGTAGTGATGGAAAATATATTCTTTCTTGTAATAAAGATGGAAATAATGTAGCTATAATTGATCTTGAAAAAGAAGAGGTTGTATTAAGTATTCCATTTGAAAATGTATCAGGTGTTGATAATCTATAATTATAATTGAAATTAAGTGTGCGAATAATTTAAAGGACTTTTGGGTAAAATTGACTTAGACTCAAAAGTCTTTTTTTATGAAAGTATAAAAAATAAGATAAATTCTTTGACATTTTCCCGAATCAAGAGTATAATATAATTAGCCCCCCATAGTAGGGGGTAGGAGGTACAATGAACGAACAAAAGAAAAAAGCGATATTTTCCTTAAAGACCGCTAGAGGACAAATTGATTCTGTCATTAATATGATCGAAGAAGGTAGATATTGTATTGATATATCTAATCAAGTAATGGCTGTAATGAGTTTACTTAAAAAAGCTAATTTGTTAGTTTTAGAACAACACCTCAACCATTGTGTGAAAGAAGCGTTTGAAAAAGGAAATAGTGAAGAAAAAACAAAAGAAATATTAAATATAATCTCAAGAATGTCAGGAAAGTAGGATATTGATTATGAAGAAAGAATTTAAAATAGAAGGTATGACTTGTGCTGCTTGTGCAAGTGCAGTCGAAAGAGTAACTAAAAGAGTTGATGGGATTAAAAATGCAAGTGTCAACTTAGCTACTGAAAAATTAACAGTCGAATATGATGATAATATAGATTTAAATAATATTAAAACTGCTGTAGAAAAAGCAGGGTATAAAGTTAAAGATAGTGTTGTAAAAGAAACGTTTGTTGTTGAAGGTATGACATGTGCAGCGTGTGTTCGTGCTGTTGAAATTGCAACAAACAAAGTATATGGTGTTAAAAAAGCAAATGTTAATCTTGCAACAGAAAAAATAACTATTGAATATGATACAGAAGAAGCTAGTGTATTTGATTTAAAGAAAGCTGTAGAAGATGCAGGATATAAATTAATTATTGAAAAGAAAGATCGTGCAGTTGAAGAAAGCGAAAGAAATATAAAACTATTAAAATTTAGATTTATCTTTTCAGCAATTTTTACAATTCCACTTCTCTATATTTCAATGGGACACATGGTAGGCCTACCACTACCAAATATTTTAAATCCAGATTTAAATCCACTTAATTTTGTAATTGCCCAGTTAGCCTTAACAATTCCTGTAATTGTTATGGGATATAAATTTTACAAAGTTGGTTTTAGAACCTTAATTAAACGAAATCCAAATATGGATTCATTAATTGCAATCGGTACAGCAGCTGCCTTTATTTATGGTATATATGCATTTATTAAAATTATAGGTGGCGAAGATCATTTTGTTCATCAATTATATTTTGAAAGTGCAGCGGTAATTATTACATTAATTACGCTTGGAAAATACTTTGAAGCAAGATCAAAAGGTAAGACATCTGAAGCAATTAAAAAGTTAATGGGCTTAACACCTAAAAATGCACTTGTGGAGCGAGATGGTAAAGAAATAGTAATTCCAATTGAGGATGTAGTTGTTGGTGATATTATAATTGTAAGACCAGGAGAAAGAATGCCAGTTGATGGTGTTGTAGTAAGTGGTAATACTTCTGTTGATGAATCGATGTTAACTGGTGAAAGTATTCCAGTCGAAAAAGGTGTTGGCGATAAAATTGTTGGTGCAAGTATTAATAAGTTTGGTTCAATTAAATACCGAGCAACTAAAGTTGGAAGTGATACAGTTCTTGCACAAATTATTAAGCTTGTAGAAGAAGCACAAGGTTCAAAAGCACCAATTTCAAAATTAGCAGATGTTATCTCCGGGTACTTTGTACCAATTGTTATAATTCTTGCTATTATATCAAGTGTCTTATGGTTCATCTTTAAAAAAGATTTAGAATTTGCTTTAACAATCTTTATTTCAGTTTTAGTTATTGCATGTCCATGTGCATTAGGACTTGCAACACCAACTGCAATTATGGTTGGAACTGGAAAAGGTGCTGAAAATGGAGTATTAATTAAAAGTGGTGAAGCACTAGAGACTGCTCATAAAATTGATGTAATTGTTTTTGATAAAACTGGAACTATTACTGAAGGTAAACCAGTAGTTACTGACATTATTACTGAAACCTTAAAAGAAGATGAATTACTTGCAATTGCAGCATCAAGTGAGAAAGCATCTGAACATCCACTTGGTGAGGCAATAGTAAATGAAGCAACGAAACGCGGATTAGAACTAAAAGAAGTAAGTAGTTTTAGAGCAATACCTGGTGCAGGAATTGCAGTTGAAATTGAAGATATGGATGTTTTACTTGGAAATTTAAAACTAATGAATGATAATAACATTAATTTAAATTCATTTGAAAACCATGCAAGAGAACTTGCAGATATGGGTAAAACACCAATGTATATTGCGATTAATAAAAAAATTGCTGGGATTATTGCAGTAAGTGATGTTGTAAAAGAAAATTCAAAATTAGCAATTTCTAAACTACAACAAATGGGCATAAAAGTTGCAATGATTACAGGAGATAATGCTAGAACTGCAAAAGCTATCAGCAAGCAAGTTGGAATTGATATTGTGCTTGCAGAAGTATTACCAGAAGATAAAGCAAATGAAGTTAAGAAATTACAACAAGATGGTAGCTTAGTAGCATTTGTTGGTGATGGTATTAATGATGCACCAGCACTTGCTCAAGCTGATGTTGGTATAGCAATTGGTTCTGGAACTGATATTGCTATGGAGTCAGCAGAAATAGTCTTAATGAAGAGTGATCTACTTGATGTTGTTACAGCAATTAAATTAAGTAAAAATACAATTAAAAATATAAAACAAAATCTTTTCTGGGCATTTGCATATAACGTGCTTGGAATACCACTAGCTATGGGTATATTACATATCTTTGGTGGCCCATTATTAAATCCAATGTTTGCTGGTGCAGCAATGAGTTTTAGTTCAGTATCAGTTGTCTTAAATGCTTTAAGACTAAGAAGATTTAAACCGAATTTTAATTAAGAAAAATTACTACACCACAATAGATAAGTGGTGTAGTTTTTTTGAAAACAGTTTATAACTATTTCTTAGTGTAAAGTAATGTATAATTTGGTATAATTTATATAGAATAAGAGAGAAAATGAGGTAGGAACATGGAAGTATTATTTGCAAACATTTTAGGAAACACATCAGTAATAGAATTGCTAATTATATTAGTCTCAAAAGCAATTGAAGTAACAATGGGTACGCTCCGTCACATTTTAGTTAATAAGGGATATAAAAAAGAAGGTGCAATTTTAGCATTTTTTGAAATTATTTTATGGGTATTTATTGCTTCCCGTGTAATTACAAATATTTCTGCTGCACCAATTAAAGGGGTTGTGTACAGTTTAGGTTATGCACTTGGTGTGTACTTTGGATCTAAAGTTGAAAACAAACTTGCATTTGGAAAAATATTAATTCAAGTAAACACTTCAGTTGATCATTCAGAGTTACTTGCAGCTACTCTAAGAGACTTTGGTTTAGGTGTTACGACATTAGAAGCTAAAGGAAAGGATTCAGATCGAATAATCCTTATGACTTATACAAATCGTAAAGGTAAAGAAGTAATCTTTAATTTGATTAGAGATGTTGATCCAGAAGCAATGATAACAGAAAATGATGTTTCAACCCTAAGCGGTGGTTATGTATCAAGTTGGCGTAGAATTAGCAAGTAAGCAAATTATGTGAGAAGTATTGAAAAAAGGATTATAATATAAGTACATAAGGAGGTATATTATGGCAGTTGAAACGGTAAAACTCGAGTTTGACAATCAGTACAGAGGCCACATGGAAGTTAAAAATGGAAAAGTTCCAATGGGTGAAGGTGCTATGAGCCCTTATAACTTGTTACTTGGAGCATTAGGTGGATGTTTATTCCATACATTCTTAGACATCGTAAATAAGAAACGTTTAACATTTAATAAAGTAAGAATGGAAATTAACGGTAATAAACGTACTACAGTACCTACTACACTTGAAAATGCACATATTAAGTTTATTGTAGAAGGTGCAGACAATGAAAAGCAATTTGAAAAGAGTGTTGCATTAGCAGAACAGTATTGTTCAATTCATGCGACTGTAGCAAAAGTTGCTAATATTACATTAGAATTAAGTTTTGAATAACAACGATTTTTCGTTGTTATTTTTTTATTTTACTGTTATATTTGCTTAAAAAATATAATATAATTTAGATGTAAAAATTTTACAATTTTATTGTAATCTTTAAAAATGTGTGGTATTATTTAATTGTAAGAAAAAATAGGAGGAATAGTAAATGCCAGCTTGGTGGGAAAGTTTATCAACCTTTCAACAAATAATGTTTGCAATAGCAGTACCAGCCACATTAATCTTATTTATATTCTTAATATTGATGATAATTGGTATTGATGGTTCTGATGCATTTGCTGGTGATCTTGATGTTGATTTAGACATTTCAGACATTGATAGCATAAATGCAGAACCGATTACTGATATTAGTGGGTTAAGAATATTAACAATAAGAGGAGCACTAACATTTTTAAGTATTGGTGCATGGATGGCATACATATTGGATAATTACCTTCAATCTTGGCTAGCTGGACTAATTGGAATTATATCCGGTGCAGTTGCTGCATTTTTAGTTGCTCTAGCATTTAAAGCATCACTCCGTTTAGAAAATGAAGGTAATATCGACTATAGGAATTCAATCGGTAAGACCGGTGTAGCGTATTTGAGAATTCCCGCAAAACGAGCTGGGAAAGGTAAAGTTAATGTTGTCGTTCAAGGCAGATATGTAGAAATAGATGCAATAACTGATGAAGAAGAAGTTATTGCTACTGGTTCAAACATCGTTGTTGTCGATGTGTTAAATGATACAACAGTAATAGTAAAACAGGTAAAGGAGAAGTAAAGTATGTTTTTAATTAGTAGTGGCGGAATATTTGGGATTATTTTCGCTATTGTTGTAATCGTTTTTTCAGTTCTTGTTTTTATTGTTTCAAGAATAAAAAAATGTCCTTCTGATAAAATAATGGTTATTTACGGTAAAGTTGGGAAAAATGCTGATGGAACTTCAAAACCTGCACTATGTATTCATGGTGGTGCTAAGTTTGTTTATCCTTTCATTCAGTCTTATGCATTCCTAGACTTAACACCAATTTCATTCAATGTTGACCTAAAGAGTGCACTTTCTAGACAAAACATTCGAATTAATGTTCCATCTAGATTTACTGTTGGTATTTCAACTGAACCTGGTATTATGCAAAATGCTGCAGAACGTCTATTAGGTTTAAGAATGCAAGAAATCCAAGAATTATGTACGGATATTATATTCGGTCAATTGCGTTTAATTATCGCAACAATGGATATCGAAGAAATCAATGCAGATAGAGATAAATTTTTAGAACAAGTATCTTCAAACGTTGAATCTGAATTAAAGAAAATTGGTTTAAGATTAATTAACGTTAACTTAACTGATATTACTGATGATTCAGGTTATATTGAAGCTTTAGGTAAAGAAGCTGCTGCAAAAGCGATCAATGATGCAAAGAAGAGTGTTGCAGAAAAGAATAGAGACGGTTCTATTGGTGAAGCTAATGCATTACGTGACCAAAGAATTAGCGTAGCACAAGCGAACTCTACTGCAATCGAAGGTGAGAACGAGTCTTTAGCAAAAATCTCTCAATCTAACGCACAACGTCGTGAGATCGAAGCAGAAGCATTACGTAGAGCTGTTGCAGCTGAAAAGATTGCTGAAGCTAAGGCTAGAGAAGAAGCATATAATGCTGAAAAATTAGCAGAGCTTGCACGTGCTAGCCGTGAACAAGCAACATTAGAAGCTGACGTTATTGTTGCAACTCAAATTGAAAAAACTAAACGAGAACTTGAAGCAGAAGCTGCAGCTGAAGAAATTCGTCGTAAGGCACGCGGTGAAGCTGATGGTATTTATGCTAAGATGGAAGCTGAAGCTCGTGGTGCATTAGAAATCTTATCTAAGCAAGCAGATGGTTTCAAACAATTAGTTGAAGCTGCTGGTGGAGATGCTGAAAGTGCTGTTAAATTCTTAATTGCTGACAAATTAGAAAGATTAATTGAAATTCAAGTGGAAGCAATTAAAAACCTTAAGATCGATAAGATTACTGTTTGGGATAGCGGAAGCAAAGATGGCGCATCTTCTACATCAAACTTTGTCTCTTCATTAATGAAATCAATTCCACCAATGAAAGAATTATTCAATATGGCTGGAATGGATTTACCTAAATACTTTGGTGAAGAAATCGATAAAAGATTAAAAGCTGAAGAAGATCTAAAAGAAGCAGAAGCAGAAGTGCAGGACGCTGAATAATAAAATAATTAAAGTTTTATGGTTAAAGGACGATACTATATCGAACCTCACTATAAAACTTTTTTTAATTTATGCAATATAAAGGGAGAAAACAAATAAAATTAAGCAACTTTTACCATTTTGCAAGCATTTTCACATATTGATTGATATCTACTTTTTTTATTGCTATAATATAAAAGGAATGAAAAAAAGATGAGGAGGAACTATTTAATGGCTAGACCTAAAATTAATAGGAATCTTTTTGCTATTATTTTTATGTTTTTACTTTTAACTTTCAGTATAGTAGTTCTTGCTGGTGGTTTTAATAAATCACTTAAAGCAGCTGATTATACTGGAATAGGTGAAGAAAGATTTTCTTGGTCAAGAGAAATCTATGATGGTGTTGATTTAACTCACATTATGAGTTATAACAACAACAAAGACCAAAAGACTTTCACAATAAGTTTTGATCCTAAAACCGTAAATTTACAGCCAATTATCGCTTATGGCGGTAATGCTATGTACGGTTCTACAATGTCTTCCTTGATTGAATTTGAAGAATCACAAGGCAATCATGTAGTTTTCGGTATAAATGGAGATGCATATGATACTTCTAACGGAGTTGCAAATGGTCTTGTAATTAGTAATGGTGAATTAATTACATCATCAGGTGCATCACTTGGTTGGGGTATGACTGCAGATGGAACTGTAAAATATGGTTCAGCTGCATTACAAATGCGTGCTCATATTGATGGTGGACCAACTCTTAACATTAGACATGTTAATAAGGAAAGAAAACAAAATACTGATGCAGTATTCTTATTGACAGATAAGTTTAATGATGTGACAGCATCTATTGAAGCTGGAGTTGAAGTTATTTTAGAAGTAGTTGAAGCACACAAAGATAAAGGTTTAAGAATTGGTGAAACTTTAACTGCTGTAGTTAAAGAAATTGTCCATGTAGAAAGTAATCCAAATCGTAATAAAACTCCGATTGGAAAAAATCAAGTTGTACTTTCAACACATACAAGTAGTCCACATTTCCAAACTTTAAGCAATCTACAAGTTGGAACTAAAGTAAATGTTAATGTTGATGATGTTAGTGATGATCGAATTGATTGGAGTGAAATTGTAGTTGGTATGGGTATTTTCCATCTGTTAATGGAAAATGGTGAACCTACTAATACTGCAATTAATAATCCAGATATTCATCCACGTACATCAATGGGTATTAAAGAAGACGGTTCAATCGTATTGATGCAAAATGATGGCCGCCAATTTGGTTGGGCTAATGGTCTATCATTTTTAGAAATGGCTCAATATATGAAATCCATAGGTGTTGTAACACTATTTAACTTTGATGGTGGTGGATCATCTACAATCCAAGTTACAATGCCAGGTACTGAAAAAGCACAAATCTTAAACCGTCCAAGTGATGGTAATGAACGTGCAAATACAAATGCTTTATTATTTATTGCAAAAGAAGAACCACATCCTGATAAACCAGTTGAAAAACTTCATATTTATCCGGAAGATAGTTTCGCAACTAAAGCACTTGTACTTGAAAACAGTAATTTAAAATTTAATGTAAAAGCTACTGATAGTAATTACTATCAAGTTCCATTAAACGGAAATGTAACATATTCAATTGAAAATGAAGAAGGTTCAAATATTGGTACAATTACTTCTGATGGAACTTTTAAAGCAAATCCAGGTACAGGTAAAGGTAGAATAGTTGCAAGTCATGGCGACTTAAAGACATATTTTGAAATCGAAGTTGTTGATGAGATTACATCAATTGAAACTGACTTAACTATTTTATCAGTAGCTCCTGGTAGAACAGTTCCACTTGACTTTAGAGCATATAATAATAATGTTCCAGTTGAGTTATCAAGTGAATCACTAACATTTGAGTTAACACCAAGTACATTAGGTACTGTTTCAAGTGATGGTGTATTTACTGCAAGTGAAGTTTCTGAAACAGGTGAAATAAAGATTACTTACAAAGAATTCTCATTTACATTACCAGTTGAAGTTGGTAAACAACCAGAAATGATTTTAGATTTTGAAGATGATATCTTCTCTCAAGGTTGGACTAAATACTTTATTGGTATTCCAAATAACGGTGGTAGTGGTGCGATCAGTATTAACGAAGATGAGAGATTTGTAAAACATGGTGATAAATCACTGAGAATCGATTATGACTTCGCAACAAATCCTCTAACAGGTACAGTTGCTATCGAAGTTGGTAAGGTTGGAAACTATGTCTTAGAAGGACAACCTACTGCTATCGGCGCTTGGGTATATGGTGATGGTAATGGTGGTTGGTTCAGAATTCAAATGACAGGTAATAAGTATGTTGGAGATACGATAATTGATTGGGTTGGTTGGAAATATATTGAAACACCAATTCCTACAGATGCTCCATTCCCTTATACATTACAAAAAGTTATCCGCTTAATCGGTACAGGAACAATTGCTAATAATACTAAAGGTACTATTTACGTTGACTCTGTAAGAGCAATTTATGACTTTAAAAATGATGACAATGACGGACCAGTAGTAGAAGCAGGTTCAATTACACCAGCAGATGGTGCAACAGTTTCTGATAATCAACAACCAATTAGCTTAAAAGTTAGAGATAAAGCTGGTGAAGGTGTTGTTTATACTGGTATTAATACATCTAGAACAAAGATGTATATTAATAATAAAGAAGTAACTAATCTACAACAAACTGTAAACCCTGATGGATCTGTTGATATTAGTTATGTTCCAGGGGCACTAGACTTATTAAGACCTGGTGTTCAAAATGTTGTTGTTAGAACAGAAGATAACTTTGGAAACAAAACATTTACTGAATGGAGTTTCACGGTTGAAGGTTATGCAGTTACTATTAACGAAGAAACACCTTTAACTGATGTTATTTATGCAGGTGAAGAATTTGAATATAAATTAACTACACCTGATTATCGTGACTTCTCAGCTGCAGAAGTGAAGTTAAGTTATGATAAAGCAAACTTAACATTACAAGATGTAGTTATTGATTCTCGCTTAACAGCAACTACTAAAGTAATCGATGAAAATAATGGTAAAGTTACACTAAGAATCATCGGTATGGAAGAAGTTACTTATGATCCAGACGTAGACTTTATTACTTTAAAATTCAAAGCAAAAGATACTGTTTCAGGAACAACAGGAATTGTAGTTGATGAAGCAATCGTCTTTGAAGATAGCTTACAAACAGAAATATTCTTACTTGGTTATAATGTGCCAGTAGATTATAAATACACATTATCTGCTCGTGGATCTACATTTGATAGTAGAACAGTACTATCTGTAGTTTCAGAAGGTGAGCCGGTTGCAGATGTTGGTTTCATCGTTACAAAAGATGGTGCAAACTTTGACTTTAACTTAAGAACAGATGCAAATGGTATTGTTACAACAGATATATTTGGTCAAAATTCAATCGATACTGAATTTAAAGTTAGAGCAGTAAAAGATGGTGTTCTAAGTAACGAAGTAACATTTAAGATTGTGCCAAGTTTAGGAACTAATGATCCTGATAGAATTGTTGTAACAGTTGGTGAAGATGCAGCAACTAGTGTTGGAATTAGTTTCATGACAAATCATGATGTAGATTCTGCAAAAGTTGTAGTATCAAGTAGCCAAGACTTAAGTAATGCAGTTGAATTTGAGGCAACAAGTAAGGTTGTTCCAACTTCAGTTAATGTTGTAGAACGTGAATATACTTCTTGGGGTGCATTTGTAACTGATTTACAACCAAATACAACTTATTACTATAAAGTAGGTAGTGAAGCAACAGGTTGGTCAGAAGTTAAATCATTCAAAACTGCAAAAGCTAGTGGAGAAAGTATAATCGCTGTATTTGGAGATATCCAAGGTGGTTTCCCTAATTTTGCAAACACTGTTACAGCTGCTTACAATAGATATGATGATATAGATCTAAGCATGATTGCAGGAGACGTTGTTGACGCAGCTAATATATTCAGTCAATGGAATGACTTATATACATATTCTAAGAATCACTTTGCAAACAATATTTGGTCTTCTACAATCGGTAATCACGATACAAACGATGATGGTGAAGCATTCAGTGGTTTCTTCTATGGACCAGATAATGGTGTAGAAAGTGGCAATGGTGCACGAAACTATTGGTTTGAAATTAATAATGCAGTTGTATTTAACTTTGATACAGAAGCTGGATTCAACTCATATGATCCTGGCTATACTAAGCAAATTGCATTACTAAAAGAAGTAATGGCAAATACAACTAAGACATTCAAGATTGTTAATATGCATAGAAGTGCATATCCATTAAACTACAACGAAGCAAATATTAGAGCACTAGCTCCAGTATTTGAAGAAGCAGGCGTAGATTTAGTATTAAGTGGTCATGACCATATTTATCACAGAACTACAATGTACAAATCTGCAAAAGTTGAAATTGAAAATGGTGTTACATATGTTGTAACAGGAACTTCATCTGGTGGCAAATACTATGAAGGTGATCATACACGTCCATGGGCTAATGTAATTTATGATGATAATAATCCAGTATATAGTTTCATTAAGTTAAATGAAGGAAAACTAACCTTCGAAGCTTATGCAATTGAATCTTCTGGAACAAAGAAAATTGATGAATTCTCAATTGAGAAATTCGAACTCGATCTTGAAGTATCAAGTGGTGGTAAATTAGTTGGTCCAAGATATGCACGTGAAGGTGACACATTAAACTACACAGTGGAATTAGAAGAAAACCATATCTTAGTATCAGTAAAAGTAAATGGTAAAACTATTCCATTTACAGATAATAAGTTTGTTGTTGAAAATGTGAAACCAACAGATAAGATCGAAGTTGAGATTGCTGAACTTACAGTTCCATATGCAACAGATGTTAAGATTAAAGGTAAATTCTTAACAGGTAGCACTTTAGAAGTTGAATATACATTCAATAGTCCTAATGGTGGTGCTGAAGCTGGTACAATTGTTAGATGGTATGTTGATGGAACAAAAGTAGGCGATGGTAAGACATTAGTTCTAAAAGAAGCTTGGCTTGATAAGACTATTGAAGTTAGAGTTACAGCTAAGACTGCAACCGAAACTGGTATTGAAGTGGTACATTTATCAACTGAAACTGTTGAATTGTTTGGCGACTTAAATAAAGATGGCGTTGTAACTAAAGAAGATGCTATGTTATTACTACAAACAATTACAGGTAAAGTTGAATTAACAGAAGACTACAAATACTATGCAAATATTAATGGTGATGATGCAACATTACAAGATGTAAGGAACATCCTGGCTGCGATGGGAGGTAACTAAGATGAAAAAATTATTTACATTATTCCTACTTTCAGTTTTTGCACTTACTTTAGTTGCATGTACAAAGCCTGTACAATTAACTGCACCAGAAATTACATTAGAAGAGACTGTTGTAAAATGGGAAGCAAATGAAAATGCAACAGGTTATATTGTTAAAGTTAATGATGAAGAGTTTGAAACAACTTCTACATCATACGACTTAAAAGAATTTCGAGTATCACAATTTGCTATTTCTGTCATTGCAGTTGGTGATGGTAAAGACTTTGTAGACAGTGATCCAAGTAATACTATTAACGTTACGTCTACTAATAAAGTTGAACTTGTAAAAGAGACTTCAATTTATAAGGTAAAAGTTCAGTCAAATGCTGATGTATTAGGTTTCGTCTTAGTATTTAATTACGATGAAGAAACTGAACTTACTGAAGAGGTTGTTAAATGGACTAATTTACTTCCATCTAGTTGGATCTTTGATGTGAACATCGTTGATAATGAAATCAAAATAGCAGTTACAGGTTTAGAGCCAATTAATGTTAGACTGATGCAAACATTAATTAACCTTAACACTTCAACAACCGTAACTCTAAAAGATTTTACAATCGATAACGCCTAAAGCAAAAATATAGATTAAAGGCACTTTAAGGATTTTTTCTTAAAGTGCCTTTTTTATTTTTTAGATTAAATTAAATGTAACTACAAATAATATTATGTATAATATACTTATCAGGAGGCCTTTTTATGCAAAAAATATTCCCTCATTTGTGGTTTGATAAAGAAGCAGAGGAAGCTGTTAACTTTTATCTTGAAGTTTTTGATAATTCAAAAATAAATAGTGTCGTAACCCTTAAGGATACCCCATCAGGTGATAGTAAGATATTCACTTTTGAAATAAAAGGGTTTAAAATTATGGCAATTAATGCAGGACCATATTTTAAAATGAACCCATCAATTTCTTTAAATGTAGTATTTAATCTTGCGAAAGATAAAGATGCAAAAGAAAAACTTGAAACTGCTTATAAGAAGTTAGCTAAAGAAGGAAAAGTAATAAATCAATTAGATAAATATCCGTTTGCAGAACTATATGCATGGGTAGTTGATAAATATGGTTTCTCATGGCAACTAATATTAGTCAATTATGAAATGTCACGTGATATAAACCTATATATGATGTTTTCTGGCAGAAATTATGGTAAAGCAGAAGCTGCTATTAATTATTACTTAAATGTTTTTAAAAAATCTAAAGCTGGAGAAATATATTACTACCCTGAAGAAGAACCAAAAAAAGTAATCTATGGTGATTTTGAACTTGAAAATCAATTAATTATGGTAAGTGATGATAATCAAGATTATAATTTTAATGAGGCTATATCTTTACTAGTATTATGTGAAGATCAAGCTGAAATAGATTATTTATGGGAGAAATTATCATTTGATAAAACACAAGAACAATGTGGTTGGTTAAAAGATAAGTTTGGCGTATCTTGGCAAATCACACCTAAAGTATTACGTGATATGCTAGAAAATGGAACTCTTGAACAAATCCAAAGAGTATTTAAAAAACTTATGCCAATGAAAAAGATTATAATTCAAGATTTAGTAGATAGTTTTAATGAATAGTCACCAATTTGGTGACTTTTTATTTTAAAATCAACCGTTTACATTATTTTAAAAAACTGATATAATTTTAGGTGGGTAATAAGGAGGCGTTATGTATTCACCAGAAGAGTTAGCAAATGTAATGCTAGATGTTAGTTATAATAAAGTAAATCGGTATGCTATAAAAGTATTTGTTTCAGCTATGCTTGCTGGGATGTTTATTGGACTTGGCTACTATGCTAATATTGTTATTAATTCTTATGAGATGCCAATTATCGGAAGCAACACAGTTGGTATATTAAGATTCTTAGGTGCATTTATTTTTGCAGTTGGCCTAATTATGGTTATTGTAGCTGGTGCTGATTTATTTACTGGGAATTGTTTAGTAATGTTTGGGGTATTTAATAAACGAATAAAGTTTGTTGATGCTATTGTTCATTTATTGTTAGTATTACTTGGAAATTTAATTGGTGCATGTTTTCTTGCATTACTTATTTATTATGCAAATTCTCCAAGTACTACTATAATAAATAGTATCGAAGAAATAGCTGCGAGCAAACTTGACAAAAGTTTTATCTCTTTAGTAATTTTAGGAATACTTTGTAATATTCTTGTTGCGATTGCTGTATATATGGCTTATGCTGCAAAAAATATTACAGGAAAAGTAATAGTAGTAATACTACCTATTATTGCATTTATTTTAATGGCTTTTGAACATAGTGTTGCAAATATGTTTATTTTCCCACTCAATGCATTATTACAAAAGGATAGTTTGTTTTTAATGTTTAATAATTTACTACCTGTAATTTTGGGTAACTTTATTGGTGGGGGAATTATTTTGCCACTTTCGTATACGGTTATTTATTTGAAAAAATAAAAAAAATTAAAGGCTTAATCATATTTATGATTAAGCCTTGTTTTTAATATATTTCTAAAAATATTTTATTGTTCTTAAATAGTTTTTCAGCTTCTTTTGGACCCCAAGTATTTTCTTCATAAATATGAAGAGGTGGATTTTCATTTTGCCAGAATTCAATAATTTGATCAATGAATTTCCAAGAATATTCAACTTCATCCCATCTTGCAAATAACGTTGCATCTCCTCGCATTACATCGAAAAGCAAACGTTCATATGCTTCAGGTGAATTGAAGCCAATTTCACAGTTTTGGCAAAAATCCATTTTTACTGGAACTAAGTCGGTAGTATTGCCGACTTTCTTTGTATTGAAACTTACGAAGACACCTTCTTCGGGTTGGATCTTAAAAACTAAAACATTTTTTTCTGCAGTGTTATATAAATTGTTTTCTATTTGTTTAAATTCGATAATAATTTCTGTTGATTTACGAGCTAACTTTTTACCAGTTCGAATGATAAATGGAACTCCACGCCAACGATCATTATCGATATATGCTTTTAAGGCAACAAATGTTTCAGTAGTAGAAGCTTTATCTACATTTGGCTCATTACGGTATGATTCGTATTGACCACGTACTACATTGTTTTTGAAATCTTCTTTTGTAAATGGTTTTAATGCTTTTAAGACTTTTATTTTTTCATCTCGAATATCATTAGTATTTAAAGTCTTTGGTTTTTCCATTGCAATTAAGGAGACAAGTTGTAATAAGTGACTTTGAACCATATCTCTAATAATTCCAAAGTTTTCGAAGTAGTTTCCTCTTGTACCAATTCCTATAGTTTCAGATGAGTTTATAACTACACGTTCAATATATTTATTATTCCATAGCGGTTCAAACATTAGGTTAGAAAATCTAATTACCATAATGTTTTGTAACATTTCCTTCCCTAAGTAGTGATCGATTCTATATGTATTTTCTTCACTAAATACTTGTACAATCCTTTCATTAAGTAGTTTTGCTGTTTCTAAGTTACTACCAAAAGGTTTTTCGATAACTAATCTTGGATGGAAGTTAGGCATTTCTCCGAGTCCATATTCTTTTAAGTTTGTTACTATTGGTTCGAAATGTTCTGGAGACACTGCTAAGTAATAAATATATTGATTGTTTTCTTTGGAATTTAAGTTATCTAAATAAGATTTTAAGATTTTAAAATCTTCGTTTACACTATAATTCATTTTCAAGTATTTGATTCTTGTTTTAAATTTATCCCAAAGACTTTCATTTATTTTGAATCTTGAAAATTCATTAACAGAATTTTTTAACTGCTCAATATAAATTTCATCATTATAGTCTCGTCTACCAACCGCAATAATATTTACTTTATCTGGTAAGTTGCCTTCAACTTCTAGATTGTATAGAGCAGGGATTAATTTACGGTGAGTTAAGTCTCCCGTTGAACCAAATATTACAATGGATATAGTCTTACTCATATACAACCCTCCTTATTTTTTTTCTACTTTGTGGCCTCCAAACTCATTACGTAATGCTGCTATTACTTTACCTGAGAATGTATCATCTTGGAAGCTGCGATAGCGTACAAATAAACTTGAAGCAATTACATGAGCTGGAACACCGATTTCTAGAGCTTCTTGTACTGTCCATAATCCTTCACCAGATGAATGGATAATACCTTTTATTGATTCTAGTTTTGGATCTTTAGAAAATGCATTTTCCATTAATTCCATTAGCCAACCGCGGATAACAGAACCATTATTCCATACTCTTGCAATTTCTTTAAAGTCTAAATCAAAACGACTTTGTTCAAGAATTTCAAAACCTTCTGCGATTGCTTGTAACATTCCGTATTCAACACCATTGTGAATCATTTTTACATAGTGTCCTGAACCATTTGCACCTGTATGTAGATAACCATTTTCTACACATGCATCTTTAATAAATGGTTCAATAACTTTAAATACTTTATCTTCAGCACCAACCATCATACAAGCACCGTTTCTAGCACCGCTAATTCCGCCGCTTGTACCAACATCTACAAAGTTAAAGCCTTTAGCTTTTAATTCCTCATAACGACGTAGGGTATCTTTGTAGTTAGAGTTTCCACCATCGATGATAATATCACCTTTATCTAAATGTGGAATTAAATTATTAATCATTTGATCAACAGGGTCCCCAGCAGGTACCATAATCCAAATAATTCTCGGTTTTTCTAATTTTGCTACTAATTCTTCAATCGAATAAGCACCGATAAGTCCGTCTTTTTCTGCTTCCTCGACTTTTGCTAAAGTACGATTAAAAACAACTACTTCGTGGTTTTTATCTTTTAAGTTTAAGGCTAGATTGTATCCCATTCTACCTAAACCAATTAATCCAATTTTCATAGTTTCCTCCTTTATATATTATTTAATATAATATCAAATTTAATCAAAAAAGCAAAGGTTTTTGCTTTAAAGAAAAGATAATTAAATACATTATCTTTCATAATTTTATATAATGTGCTATAATTTACTCAAAAGAAAGAAGGCTGAAGTATGGATAAATATATTCTCATAACAAATGCTAATTCAAATTTAGGAAACGAAATTGTAAAAAAACTAATTGCAGAAAACTATATTGTGTTTGCTGGGGATGCAAGTTATGAAAATAAAGAGTTTGGAAATTTAATTTATTTACACTTAGACCCCAAAAACAAACAAAGTTTGAGTCTTGCAAAAAAATATATTCAAAGATTTACTTCAAAAATAAACGCAGTTATTCATCTTGGGTTTTACGTTTCTTATGCTTCATTAGTAGAATGTGAAGCAGAAGAACTTGAAAAGAGTTTTGAAAAAAACTTTTTCTCAGCTTTTAAAATTAACCAAGAGTTTTGGGATTTAGTAGAACTTAGAACAGGTAAAATAATTCATAACTGTTCAGATGTTTCTGCGTTTGAACTTGCACCATTTAATGGGGTTTATAGTTTAGGTAAAAGTTTATTAAATAATTATGTAGATATTTTACGTAGGGAATTAGGTTTTCGTGGAATTAATGTTGTGAAGATCCATGCTGGCATTATTAAAGATGAAAATTTTGAAGAAATAAGAGAGTCATATTACAATGCAAGTGAAGCAAGTAAATATTTCTATAGTGAAATTAGTCGCTTTATTGATATAAATATTGATCGAGAAGCATTAGTAGAAATTGATGAATATGCTGATTTTGTTATTCAGATTGTAAAACAAAGAAGAACAAAACCTGTTTATTATTTAAAAGTTAATAAACAATTGAAAAAAATTAGTAAATATCCAAAAAACTTAGTTGATCGAGCATTTAAAAATTATAATAAATAAAAAGGTATATTATGAAAAAAAAACGCCATTATTACCTAGATTTATTTAGAGGATTTGCCTTCATCTTAATGGTTATTGACCATTTAATATTTGATATAGTATTCTCTTTTAGTAGCTATTGGCAGACTAGTTTTAAAAAAACACATTATTTAAATGTTATAGCTAGTGCTTTAAGTGATTATCGAAACAGTGATTTAAGTAAAATTATTAGAATTGTCTTTATAGTTTTTATCTTTTTGTTTGTTTCAGGAATAAGTTCTACACTTTCAAGAAACATTACAAAGAGAGGTTTTCGATTATTTTTACTTGCTTTAGCTATTACTTTAGTATCTATTATAATTTCATTAATAATTAGTAATCATAAAATAATAATTTATTTTGGAATAATCCACTTAATTAGTATTTGTATGTTACTTACTCCTCTATTAAAGAAATTACCTAGAATTTGGCTTGGGTTACTCGGTATAGTAATAATTATTTTAGGATTTTATTTTGAAATTAAATCAATAAGAGTTGATTCAGTTTTATTAGTTCCGTTTAATATTCTTCCGCCAACTTTTGCTACAGGTGATTTTTATCCAATATTACCATATCTAGGTTTTTATATATTTGGTGTTATTTATGGAGAATATTATTTTAAAAAGTTAAATAAACCAAGGTTTACAAAAAAATATAAAATGAATATTTTTACATATTTTGGTAAAAATGCTCTTGTGTGGTATTTTATCCATCAAGTTATCTTAGTGGTATTTTTAGCTTTATTAACTGGAATACATATATTATTTAAATAGAAAAAATTATTTAATAAAATATGTGAAATTTATTAGTGGTTTGTGGTATAATTTTAGGTAAATTTAAATGAATGGATGGTTTGTATGGCTGAAGTTAAGAAAAATAATTTAGGAAATATAAAAGATTTTTTCATTAAAACATTTAATGGAATGGCATTAGGATTATTTTCAACCTTAATTATTGGTACAATAATCGGTAGAATTGGAATAATCCTCGATATAGAAAATTCAAATCTTGTATTATCTACCATCACTGAAGGTCTAAGAGCATTATCTAGCTTACTGACAACCTTAACGGGAGTTGGGATAGGTATTGGAATTGCCTTCAGTATGAAACTTGAAGGACTAAAATTAATTGGAGCTGGTGTTGCAGGAGGTATTGCTTCTGGTTTAATTACAGGAAAACCTGGAGATCCTATGGTTGAGTATTTCTGTGTTATTTTTGCGATTCTTTTCGTAGAATTAGTAATGCGAAAGAAAACACCACTTGATATTTTAATAATACCGTTCTTATATGCAATCTCAGCATTCTTAATTTATGTACTTATAAATTCACCAGTAAAAGCAGCAACAACTGCAATTGGTAATTTCATTCGCTGGGCTACAGAAGTTCAACCATTCTTTATGGGAATTATTATTGCTGTTGTTATGGGAATGCTTCTTACTGCTCCGATATCTTCGGCAGCAATTGCAATTGCGATTACTCTAGATGGTCTTGCTGGTGGTGCAGCTGTAGTTGGCTGTTCAGTACAAATGTTAGGTTTTGCAGTAATGTCAAGAAAAGATAATAATATTGGTACAATTATTTCTGTTGGCATTGGAACATCGATGTTACAATTTAAAAACATCTTAAAGAAACCAATAATTTGGTTACCTACTATTATAGTAAGTGCAATCTTAGGACCACTTGCAACCTTAGTGTTTAAGACACAAACTACTCATATTGGTAGTGGTATGGGAACATCTGGTTTAGTTGGTCAATTTGAAACATATAGTGCAATGGCTGGCTCAATTAGTCCATGGCCATCAATCTTGATACTCCAAATAGCATTACCAATCATTTTAGTCTATATAGTAGATCTAATTTTTAGGAAAAAAGGTTGGATTAAAGAAGGAGATCTCAAGATTTAATAAATTGACTAAAAGTCATTTTTATGATACAATATATTTAGGAATGAAGGAGGAAAAACATGCCAACAAGAACATTTTTGCGACTTCCAAAAGATAAGCGCTTAAGAATCTTAAGAGCTGCAAAAAAAGAATTTTCCCGTGTTCCGTTAGATAAAGCAGTTATTGCGAATATTGTAAAAGATGCAGAAATTCCAAGAGGCAGCTTTTATCAATATTTTGAAAACATAGAAGACTTATTTGTATATTTATTACAATACATGTACGGTATCGACAAGAAGAAGTTCGAAAGATATTTAAAGGAAACGGATAATGATGTCTATGAAGCATTAAAACTTCGCTTTTCCAATACAATTGATAAACTAGCGAATGCGGAAAATAGACAATTTAGAATTAATATAATGCAAACAATCTTTAACGATAGTCATCGTAATGAAGATTTAATTCAAAATTTAGTACAACCTGATATTGAAGTAGACTTAACTTACTTTCCTACTTCAATTCAAAAATCTAAACATTCTAAAAACTTAATCAATATCGTTAAGATGATTGGTAAAACATGTTTAGAAAAATATTTAGCTAAATCTGCTTCAAAAGATGAAATTATTGAAGATTACAATAATTATATTGATTTAGTAAAAAGTGGCTTTAATAACATTTAAAAATAAAAGCAACATTTTTTGAATAATTGTTGCTTTTTTGTATTCATTTCATTTGCATCCACTTTTTAATTAATGTATAATACTGATAGTTGGATTTACTTTTAATAGTCCAACCAACAAGCAATATTAGTTTACCCCCCTTTAAAGAAAGCAATGTCTAAAGAAAGCATTGCTTTTTTCCCTTTTTATAGGACTATTTATTAAATAATATTAATGTTAATTGTATAACTTTTAATTTAATGATATAATTATATAAACAAATTAAATAGAAAAAATTATTGGTTGCATATATTGCATTAATAGGGAATTAGGTTAGAATCCTAAACAGCCCCCGCTACTGTATTTAACTAATGAATTTAGATGATGCCACTTAAGTAATTAGGGAAGGCCTAAATTCGTGTTTGAAGTTATAAGTCAGGAGACCTGCCAATAATTTAGGAAAACACATTTCGGTGGGAGATGATGTTTAAAAATAGAGGAATATCTTTTTTTAAATCATTACCACTTATTGTGGTAATTTTTTTATAGGTGATAGTTATGGAATTTACTAAATACAATCCATTTGTAATCTTAATTTATTTTGGTTGTAATATCTTAATTACAATGTTAACAAAAAACCCAGTAATTATTGGTATTTCAATTTTTTCAAGTTCTGTTTATACACTATTATTAATGAAACCAAAAAAGATTAAGAAAGTAATTTTAATTATAGTAATCGTTATTTTAATTGCTAGCATTACAAATCCACTATTTAATAGTAATGGAGAAATAATTTTATTTAAAATTGGTAAGAAAGAGTTTTCCTTAGAAGCAATTATTTATGGAATGGTTGCATCAATAATGTTAATTGCAATTGTTATTTGGCTATTTTCCTATAATCACCTAATGACTACTGAGAAGTTTTTACATTTGTTTTCAAAGTACTTACCTAATCTAGCTTTAATTATTGCAAACATTTTAAAATTAATCCCTGAGTTTACTAGAAAAATTAATTCTTTAAATGAAAGCGAAAAGATTTTAAGTTTTAGCTATGAAAATGGAATTATTGGTAGACTTAAAAGTAAATTTAAACTTTTTGGGAATTTATTTTCCTGGGCAATTGAAAACTCAATCATAACAGCAAGTTCAATGAAAGCTAGAGGCTATGGCTTAAAAGGAAAAACTAATTATAGTATTTATAAATTTATTTTTAAAGATTTAATAATGAGTCTAATATTTATTGCAGTTACTATATTTATTATTATTTATGGTAGCAATATTTTATTTAATTATTCATTTTATCCAAATCTAACACCACTTGATTTTAGTCTTAAGCCAAGCATTACTTACATAACATATACCCTTTTTGCAAACTATGCTAGCCTAAATCTAGTAAAGGAGAAAATAAAATGGCATTACTTGAATTCAAAAATACATCCTTCACCTATGCATTAAATAATACTAAAACATTAACTAATATTAATTTAGAGATTGAAGAAGGTGAGTTTGTTGTTATTTGTGGGCCAACAGGAAGTGGAAAATCTACACTTTTAAAACTAATCAAAAAAGAAATAAGACCTACAGGTAAATTAGAAGGCCAAATTTTATATAAAAATCAAGATCTCAACAATTTTTCACTAAAAGAAAGTGTGGAAACATTTGGGCTTGTTATGCAAAACGTGGATGCACAAATAGTTAATGAAAAAGTGTATAGTGAACTTGCATTTGGTTTAAGTAATCTCGGTTATGATGTAAGTACGATTAATAGAAGAATTGCAGAGATGAGTAATTATTTTGGAATTAACAATTGGTATGATAGAAGTACTAATAACTTAAGTGGTGGTGAAAAACAAATTTTAAATCTTGCAAGTATCTTAACAATGCAACCAAAAGTATTACTTATTGATGAAGCAACATCTCAACTTGATCCAATTACTGCAAGTGAATTTATTCAAGTTTTAAGAAAAATTAACCAAGACTTTGGAATTACTGTGGTGGTTGTAGAACATAGGCTTGATGAGTTATTTAGTATTGCAGATAAAGTTGTAGTTTTAAATGAAGGACAAATAGTTGCAGTTGATAAACCAAGAGAGATTGCAAAAAAAATAAATGATGAAAAACTATATTTAAATTTTCCTTTAATGTTGAGAGTTGCAAAAAAGATAAATGCACAAAGTTATCCACTAACAATTAAAGAAGGTAAGAATTTACTAAAGAGTTTTAGCAATAAAATCAATTTACTTGATGTAAAAGAAAATCAACTGGGTAGTAAATTAATAGAACTTAAAAATATTTACTTTAAATATTATCAAAATCAAAAAGATATCTTAAGTGGCCTCGATTTAATCATTCATGAAAATGAAGTATTAAGTATAATTGGAAGTAATGGTAGTGGAAAAACTACTTTACTAAAACTTATTGCAAGATTGATTAATCCTTATTACGGAAAAATAAAGTTAGATAAAAAGAATTTAAAAAAATATAACAATAAAGAATTATATTATAAAAATCTAAGCTACTTACCACAAAACCCAAGTGAAATTTTATTTGAAATGAGCATAAGAGAAGAACTAGATTATGATAATCTTAAAAGTGAAGAACTATTAAAACTATTAAATAGCCTTGGGATAAAAGAATTATTGGATAAACATCCAGATGATTTAAGTGGTGGGGAAATACAAAAAGTAGCTCTTGCAAAAATCTTATTACAAGAACCTAAAATTATTTTACTTGATGAACCTACTAAAGGATTTGATAATCATTTAAAAGAAAACTTAATTAAGATAATCTCAATCTTAAAAGAAAATAAGATCACAATCATTATAGTTAGTCATGATGTGGAGTTTTGTGCAAGGGTAAGTGATAGAATTGGGTTACTTTTTGCAGGTAAAATTATTACCCTTGATAAACCAAATAATTTTTTTCCAAACAATTTCTTTTATACAACAATCACCAACAAGATTGCAAGAGATAAATATCCGAATGTAGTAACAGAACAAGACTTATATGAAATTTTAAAACTCAATGGTGAACTATGAGAAAAATTATAACTACTTTGATTTATCTAGTTGTTGTTCCCTTAATTATTGTTTTAAGTTATTTCTTATATAATTTAAAACAATACCATATATTAAGTTTAATTCTTGCAGTCTTAGCCTTAGGATTATTGTTTCTAAATTTTGAAAAGAAAGATCTAAAATTAGAAAAGTTAGTATTGATTGCAGCATTTGTAGCACTTGCAACAGTAAGTAGAATTTTATTTAATGTAATAACTATTCTACCTGGCTTTAATCCGGTTAGTGCAATTATTATATTAATTGCGATAGTCTTTGGTGGTGAAGTTGGATTTATGGTCGGTGCCCTTACCGCTTTCATTTCAAATAACTATTTAAGCCATGGACCTTGGACTGTTTTTCAAATGTTTAGTTGGGGAATTATTGGTTATCTGAGTGGTTTATTTAGTAAGATATTAAAGAAAAATAAAATAATCTTAATTATCTTTGGAATCTTTTCTGGGATTTTATTTTCTGTTATTATGGATATATACACAGTACTTTCAATTGATAATGCATTTAATTTTAAAAGATTTCTATTTGTACAAAGTATTTCATTACCCTTCACTATAACTTATATTGTCGCAAATGTAATCTTCTTAATTTTGTTTGGAGATCTATTCATAAAAAGGCTAGAAAGAATAATTAAAAAATATAATTTATAAAAAGTAAAGTATTAGATATTTTGTTCAATTTGTGATATAATATATAACGTTTTAAAAAGATGTTCCTTGCCTAACCATCTTTTAATAAAAAACAAGGAGTTAGATATGAAAATTAAAGACATTACAAGATTAGCTATTGTCGCAACAATATACGTTGTATTTACTTTGATAATTCATCCACTTTCATTTGACTACATTCAATTTAGATTTTCAGAGATATTAGTATTACTTTGCTTTTACAGAAAAGACTATGTATATTCTTTAGTTGTTGGTTGTTTAATTGCAAATATGTTTTCACCATTAGCAGTGTATGATATGATCTTTGGAACAATGGCAACTTTGATTTCTGTGATCTTAATTTCAAAAAGTAAAAATTTACTGGTTGCAACCCTATATCCAGTTTTGTTTAATGGAATAATAGTAGGTAGCATGCTTTACTTTGTTCTTGATTTACCAGTATCAATGTTTGCATCAATTGGTTATGTCGCACTTGGTGAGTTTGTAGTTGTAAGTATAGTAGGTTTTATCCTGTTTAAAATACTTGAAAAAAACAGGATGTTTATTGAAGTTATTAAGGCTAATCAAAACATTGAAACAAACGCTAATTAATTTTAATTAGCGTTTTTTGATGGCAAAATCCTATAATTATACATATATTAATAATGTCTTATAGATTCGTAATTGGTAAAACTTGTCATTACTTTAGACAATTTAGAAACTTTACTTTATTATTAAGATAATATTTGTTATAATGTTATTACAATTTTTAAAAATTAGTGGATAAGTGAAGAGGTAAATATGCAAAATATTTTGAAATCATATTATTTTTATAATGATATTGAAAAAGTAGAGCGATTTGGCAGTGGTCATATAAATCGTACTTTTTTAGTTACTACTAAAAAAGAAAAATTCATTGTACAACAAATCAACACAAATGTGTTTAAAAATCCAATTGCAGTTATGGAAAATATTGAATTAGTTACTGACTATATTCGTGAAGTTGCTTGTGAAGATGATTGTGATCCCGAGCGAGCTGCACTTGAGATTGTATCTACATTAGAAGGTAAAACTTATGTAACTTGGGATGATACGTTTTGGCGTTGCTATAAATATGTAGTTGGGGCAAGAACGTATGAAATCATTGAGCATCCTGATATGTTTTATGAAGTAGGTAAAGCTGTAGGTGTGTTCCAAAGACAGCTTAATAATTTCCCTATCGAAAAACTTCATATTACAATTCCAGACTTCCATAATACCCCAGTAAGGTTTCAAAAATTTAAAGAAGTAGCAAAAAGAGATCCTTATCATCGTGGACTGGATGCATTCAATGAAGTGAAGTTTGTTTTCGATAGAGAAAAAGGAATGTCTAAAATAGTTGATTTGATTGACAGTAATGAAATACCAATTAGAGTAACTCATAATGATACAAAACTAAATAATGTTATGATCGATGAAATTTCCCACAAAGCAATTTGTGTTATTGACCTAGATACTGTCATGCCAGGAAGCGTACTGTATGATTTCGGGGATGCTATAAGAGTTGGTGCGTCAACCGCAGTAGAAGATGAAGTCGATTTGAATAAAGTTAGTTTAGATTTAGAGTTATTTGCTGCATTTACAAAAGGGTTTTTAGAAAAAACACATGATATATTAACTTCAAAAGAAATCGAAAATTTAGTTGAAGGAGCTCGCATTATTACACTTGAATGTGGTATGCGTTTTTTAACTGACTATTTAGAAAATGATGTATATTTTAAAATAAATTATCCTACTCATAATTTAGTTAGAGCAAGAACTCAATTTAAACTCGTTAGAGAAATTGAAAAAAATTATAATAAGTTAGAAAAAATAGTTAATGATATATTAGACGAATTAAAAAGTTAAGTAAAAAGATGCGTAAATAGCATCTTTTTTTTATATATATCCATAATAAATGACTAGATTTTAATCTGATTTCTTTGGTTTTGAAAAATAAAATTTTAACTATATAATGGCTATTATTTTTGTTATAATGACTTTGAAAGCAAGTAATTAATTTGGATTGATTTATTATAATTAGAAGGAGTGATGAGATGAGAAAAGTTTTTCTAGTTTTGTCCCTAGTTTTGTGTTTTATTCTAATTAATATAAATAAAGTCCATGCAAATAGCTATGACTATTTTCCATTGGGAGATAATTATATTGATCCAGGTAATCATTCTTTTGAAGAAATTGAACCTAACCTTATACAAGTTGAAACTATTAATCCTTTTGTAGTAAAAGATACTAAAGTTTATTCTTTATTTGTATCTAGTCCTACTGTTGATTATATACTTAATTATGAATTTTCATTTTATGATAATGAAAACAAACGAATTGATGCAGATTTAGATTATATTGAAGGGTATAATAGTGATGGAAAAATCATAAAAGTTACTTTTACAACCCCCTATAACACAAAAAGGATTTCTATATGTTTTGAATTTTCTAATAAATTTTATATGGGTGGAGGTTACCGAGAAGTAATAGACCAATATTTTGTTTTTTGTGAAGGAAGTGACTATCCAGGACCAATTGGTTCTTCAATTGAATATCAAGGACCTATGCAAGACTTAGAACCTGTCATTGAAGGAAGCAGTGGATTATACATTACAAACGTTAATGATCCAGTTGATGTAGAAGAAATTAAATCTGCCCTAAAAGCTTATGATGAAACAGATGGTGATGTAACAGATTCGATAATTATTTATGAAGATAATTATTCGGAAAATAAAAATGTATTAGGTTTATATGAAGTTATCTTTAGAGCTAATGACTCAAGAAACAACTGTACTTATTTTACTGTTTTTATTCAAGTAGTTGATATTGATGCACCAGTTATAAGTGGAACTTTAAATCTTTCTGCATATAACAATCAACTTTTAACACAAAGTGAAATAATAAACAATTTAGTGCTTACTGATAATTATGATCTAAGTAGTCTTATAACTTTAGAACTTGTAAGTGATGATTATACAGCTAACTATAATATTGTTGGTAGATATGAATTAGTGTTTAGGGCAACAGATACATCGGGAAATAGTAGCGAAGAATCAGTTTTTATCGATGTAATTGATGCCATAAAGCCAATTATTGATGGACCGATGTCTCATATTAAAAGTAATAGTCTAGATGTATCCTTAGAAGAATTTATTAGTTTATATACTGCGATAGATGAAACTGATGGTGATATAACTAGTAAAATAAAAGTAATTACTGATAATTATTCTATTAATCAATATAATACAGGGGTTTGGGAAGTTGTTTTAAGTGTAAGCGATGCAGCTGGAAATGAAGAAATAATTGTAATTGAAATTGAAGTAATTGATGAAATTGGACCTGTGTTTTTTATTGATAAATCTAAAATTATAATTGATTTAAATAGTAATCCTCTATCGACCCTAGATTTAATCAACTATTTCCAAGAAGCAAAAATTATTAGGGATGATGTGATTGTAGAAATAATTGAAGATACATATTCGGAAAATAAAAATACCCCAGGAACATACAAACTAGTCCTAGGATATGAGGATGAAAGATTAGAAATAGAAGTTGAAATATTAGAAGAAGTTGAAAAAGTAGAAGAAGAAACATCAAATTCTATTATTAAAAAGATAATAAATATTTTACTTAAGATCTTTAAAATTATTTTTAAATTTATTAAGTGTTTATTCTAGATTGGATAATCATGAATAAACAACTTTTCAATCCAAGTTTTTGGAATAGGATCATGTTTTGGTTTAAAAAGGGGATTACATTTTAAGATTCTTTTTACTGATAAAAATAGAGCATAAAAAAAGTTGAATTTAGAAAATACCCCCAATGCATAGTTTGAACAAGTAGGACTATATCTACAATGACTTGTACGCCCCTTGTGGAGTCTTTGATAATATTTAATTAATTTGATTGCTAACTTGTTCATACTTTTTCACCTAAATAAATTATATAATATATATATATTTTATACAAGTATCTTGAAAGAATAGATTGTTTCTATTCTTTCTTTTTGTATTAGATTCATAAATTTGGATAAATTATATATATGATTATAGTATTTATTGTTTTAATAATTTTTTTAATAATGCCAGTTGAGGTTGTCTTTACTAAAGATGAAACTCATAATGATATTCACTTCTATTTTACAAAACTCTTTAATCTAAAACTTGATTTTGATGAATTTATAAAGTTTTTATTAACTACAAGAGAAAATAGAAATCAAGTTACACTTAAAAGTATAAGAAGAAATTATGAAGTGTTAAAGCTAGCAAGACATTTAATTTATGATGCTAGTAAAGTATCAAGGCCTAAAGCATTACATTTTACATTAGTTATTAAAAAAATTACACCAGAAATTGATTGTATTACTTATGTATTATTTTTTAATCTTTTGACCTACTTAAAAGGTGTAATAAAATACTATGTTCCTAGACAAGATGATGAACAGTATAAGCTAGAGTTTGGCGACAAGTTTAATTTTACTTTTAAGTGGTCGTTAAAGATAAGAATCCTTTATATAATTTTATCAATCATAAAAAACTATAAAGATATTTTTAGAATAATAAAATTTTTACGGAAAGGAAAAAAGAAATATGGAACATCATCCAATCTCTGATTTATTTAAAATTTCCCTTGATTGTATAAAAGATATGATTGATGTTAATACAATTTGTGGGGATGCAATTATAATAGATGAGACAACAAAAGTTATTCCAATTTCAAAGGTACATCTTACTTTTGCAACCGGTGGATTTGATCAAAACAATGTAAAAACAGTAATTGAAAATAAGTATCCATTTGGAGGAGCTACTGGCGGAACAATATTTTTAACTCCAATTGCATTTTTAGTTTGTAGTAGTGATGGCGTAAAACTAATGCATGCTAATGGAGACACACATTTATATGAAAAGATAATTGATGTTGTCCCTGATGTGATAGCAAAAGTTAAAGATTTCTTTCAAAAAGATCCAGAAGTAACTAATTTAGAAGTAATTGAAAGAAAGAAAGTTGAATAAAAAATCATCTGAATTTAGATGATTTTTTTGTTATAAATATGAAAAGGGGTTCATATTAAAAACTGTTGAAAAAATGGCACTTATGTGATATTATAATTATAAAGGTGAATTAAATATATGGTAATAATTGTTACAAGCGACTCGCACGGAAAAAAAGACATTTTGAAAAGTGTTTATGAAAAATATCCTAAAGCAGACTACTATTTAGATGCAGGGGATAGTGAATGTTATGAAGAAGAAATCGAACCCTTTCTTACAGTAAAAGGTAATTGTGATTATAAAATAGATACACGATTTAGAATAGTTGAGGCGGGCGACTTGAAAATTTTTTTATTTCATGGGGACAGAGCTTTATTATCTCTTGAAGCTTTGCATCAAAGAGCAGTCCAAGCTCACTGCAATATGATTATCCATGGGCATACACATATGCCACATTATAGTTTTTATAATGGGGTTCATATTGTATGTCCGGGAAGTGTTTCCTTACCTAGAACAAGAGATGGACGAACCTACGCTATTATAAAAGTCGACGGAAATGAAGTGAATGTAGAATTTGAAAAGGTGGAAAGATGAAAAATGTAGATTTGATTTATGATATTCTCGATAAAGCAGCTCATATTTATTATGATAATTTAAAACTAGATTATTTAAGTGCTTTAACTGAAATTAATAATAATTTAAATTATGATGAATATCATACTATATTAAGTGATGAAGTAATCAAAAATTTAGAATTTATTTATAAGCCTTTTTTAGAAGGAAGTTTTCTAAATGAAGAAATAAGATTAGCATTAGAACTTTATACTGTAAAGGGCTTAAAACATAATAACTATCCACCAACTGTAATGCTACCTGATTTTATTAATTATTTATATGTAATGATTGTAAATAATTTATTTTCTGGAAATATTAGTATTATGGATACTAATTTAGGAACAGCAAATTTACTAGCAGCAATAAATAACAACTATCCAGGAAATGCAAATTTAATTGGAATTGAAGAAGATGAATTATTACTAAAATATGCAAGTGCATTTATGTCCTTGCAACAAACCCCAATTAAAATCTATTATCAAAGTTTACTTGGAAAAGTGTTAGATGTAGTTGATCTTGTAGTTGGTGAACTAAGATCGTTTTATCTTGATGATAGCTTAAATTTAGATAATAAATTATATAACGAAAATGTAAGGTATTTTCCTTACTTAGCTATTACTTCAAGAATTGAAAATATCCTTGATAATGGATATTTTATTTATTTGGTAGATAATGATTTTTTTAAAAATAAAGACTTCTTACTATTTAATAAACACTTAAACGAATATGCTTATATCGCAGGTATTGTGATGTTACCTACTGAAATAGTAAAAAATAAAGAAGTTGGTAAAAGTATAATAATTGGTAAAAAATCTAAAAATATAAGGGAAATACTCGCTGTAGATATTAAAGGGGTAAAGAAAGAATTAGTTGTAGAAGCAACAAAGAAAATAAAATTAATGATTGAGAAAATTAAGGAGGATTAAGAATATGCTTAAGATTATGGCAGTAAACGCAGGAAGCTCATCACTGAAATTTAAATTATATGAAATGCCAAATGAATTTGTAATTACAGAAGGTGTTGTAGAAAGGATAGGAAAAGAAGACGCTTATTACACTATCAAAGTAAATGGCGAAAAAGTAAAACAAGTACTACCAATCAAAGACCATGCTGTAGCTGTAAAAGTATTACTAGATGACTTGGTTGATAAAGGAATCGTAAAGGATTTAAATGAAATTAATGGTGTAGGTCACCGTGTAGTTCAAGGTGGATCATATTTTAAAGACTCAGCTTTAATCGATCAAGAAGTAATTGATAAAATTGATGAAATGAGTTCTTTAGCACCACTTCATAACCCTGCAAACTTAACAGGAATAAATGCATTTATGAAAGTTTTACCAAATGTTCCTCATGTTGCAGTGTTTGATACATCATTCCATCAAACAATGGAAAAAGAAGCGTATATGTATGCTCTTCCATATGAGTGGTTTGAAAAATATAAGATTCGTAAATACGGATTCCATGGAACAAGTCATAAATATGTTTCCCTAAAAGCTGCAGAAGTTTTAGGTAAAAAACCTGAAGAAGTAAACTTAATTACATGTCATATTGGTAATGGAGCTTCAATTGCTGCCATAAAAGAAGGTAAATGTGTTGATACATCAATGGGACTTACTCCACTTGAAGGTATTCCAATGGGAACTAGAAGTGGTGACATTGACCCAGCAATTATTGAAATGATGTGTAGAACAGAAAACCTTACAGCTTCAGAAGTAATCGATATTTTAAATAAAAAATCTGGTTACTTAGGTGTATCAGGCATTTCTAATGACTCAAGAGATTTAGAAAAAGCAATGAATGAAGGTAATGAAAGAGCAAAACTTGCGCTTGACTTACAATATAAACGCATTGCTGATTATATCGGTGCATACTTCCTAACTTTAGGTAGACTAGATGCAATTGTCTTCACTGCTGGAATTGGTGAAAACAGTGCTCATACTAGAAAAGAAATTTTAAATAGAGTTAAAGCTTTAGGTGTTGAAGTAGATACTGATGCAAATGAAAATGGTAAAGGAATTAGAGATATTTCTACTAAAGATTCTAAAGTTAAAGCATTCGTAATTCCTACAGATGAAGAAATTATGATTGCTCGCGATACAGTTAGACTTGGAAAATTACAATAAAGTAAAAAATGACACAATAGATTATTAATCTATTGTGTTTTTTTAAACGAAAAAAATTAAACTTCCACCTAATATATTGGTGGAGGTACAAGGATGAAAAAATTAAGTTTAATATTTATTATTCTAATAAGTTTAATAACTATAAATAAAATAAAAGCAAATGTCATAGTTACCCTTCCAAATACTTTAAATAATAATTATATAGCAGAAGAAGATTTAATTTATAATTCAAATATAGAGTGGGATAAGGAAGGAAGATATATAATTGATTATTTTGAAAAGGAAAATATGAACTTTAACAGTGTAGATGTAATAATTTCAAGTTTAGAAGATTTAAAAAAGGGCATTAGTTTTTCAAAAAACAAAACTTATATAGTTGATGAGTATGTAAAAGTAAATAAAATAATTCATCTAAATAATGATGAGTATTTTATTATTGGTGCAATCGACCCTAAGCAATACCCTTATCCTAGTCAAAGTGAAAAACATTATGGCTATTTAGCTTACTTTAAACATGATAAGCTTATCTGGGATAAAATCTTTAAAGAAGGAAGATACGGAAAACTAGTTGATGGTGTAATTACGGATCTTGGAATTGCAGTAATAGGAGAATATGACTCAATAAATCATGAAAAAAATGTCTTTATAGATCTCATGTCTTTCAATAATCAAGTTATCTTTTCAAAAGAAATAATGGGAAGTTTAAATGATTATCCAAAAAGTATCTATTATTATAATAATTATCTATATTTTACTGGTATGAGTGATTCTAAAGACTTGGACTTTCAAGCAAATACATTAGAAGGTAATGATATCTTTTATGGAAAACTAAGTATTTCAAATCAAAAAGTGGAAGTAGTTACTGTTGGAAATAATGATAACGACACACTATATAATAGTGTATTTATAGACGGAAAGTTTTATTTACTTGCATGTCTTAGAGGTGAAGGATTTTACTATAATAATTTTAATAACAGTAAAAACTTCAAATGTATTATTGAAGTAGATGAACAATTTGAAGTTCATAACTGGATTGCTTTCGCTGATGAGAGTCCTCTAGGACAAGAAAAATTAAGGTTGGTTGATGAAAACTTAGTTCTTACAAATCTAGATTCGAAAGCCAAAAAACTCTATGTTAAACTATTTGACTTTAAGTTAAAGTTAAATAAAGAAAAGACTTTTTCTTTTTCCAATTATAATAATATTTTTGATTACGAAATTTTAACTTTTAATAACAAAATTTTGATTAATGGCTTAGTAAGCGAAAACACAAAAACAAATTTATCTATTTATTATCTATTTGATAGTAATTTACAAACTATTTTTGAATATAGAGAAGTTTTAAATTATATACCAGAACAAATTTATCTAGAGAGTCTTGCGGGAGTTATGAGATCTATCTATTTAAGTAGTAATAATGAGTTAATGGTTAGTGATATTACAAATATTAGATTAGAAAAAAATGAATTTGCAACCCAAATAAGTAAAGTTAAAGATTATTTAGTTTATATTAATAATGAGTTAAAACCAAAAGTAAAAATAACTAATAACCAAAGAAATACCTTTGGAAGTTACATAGAGTTATATAAGGTACAAGTAGGTTCTATTGAAGTAGTAATACCGATTGAAATTTATGTTTTTCCAAATATTAATATATATAATGATGAGGTATATGATGAAGGTTTAGTAATTAAATTCAATGGAAAAGGCTATTTAAACGATAAAGAAATATCTTCAAACTATGAAATTCTAGATTCAGGTAAATATGTTTTAGAAGTAATAGGCACAAATAACGAAAAGAAAGTTATTAATTTTACTGTAAAAAAGTTAAGTAAGAAAGCTCAAGAGTTAGCAGATATAGAAGAAAATGTATTTTTAAAAACATCTAATCAAAAAGACCTAAACAGTAATATAAATATTAATTATCAAGATTTTGCAGAAACTGAGCTTGATAATAAAGCATTAATTATTGTGTTTTCAATTACAAGTTTAGGATTAATTTTAGGAATAACTTTACCACTTAATTTTTGGAGAAGAAAGTATGTATAAAATATTGTTTCTTTTTTTAAGCTTTTTTAACTTGAATTATCAAGTGATCACTAGTAAAACAGAGGAAAATATCATTTATCAAGATGACTATTATTTAGTTCATGAAGCTAATGAAAAGCTAGTTATAACTACAAAAAACTCAGAATGGATAAGAAATTTAGAACTAAAAGATCAGTATTTTATTTTTAATATAGATACTAATCTGTATATATTTTGTCATAACAATAATAAATTAGAAGTTATAGTTTATTATAACGATGGAGATATAAAACTCCAAAAGGAAGTTTTAGATTTTAAACTTAATAATCTAGAGATTAAATATAATAATAAATTTTATCTTGTTGGAAGCATTAAGACAAGTGATAGAGAAGTTGATGGTGTAATAATTGAATTTGATAGTGAATTAAATATCGAAAGACAAAAAGAATTTGGTGGGAGACTAAATGATTATTTTTATAAATTAGAATTTTTTGAAGATGAATTTATTGTTGCAGGCAAGAAGGATGTTTTAACTGGAGGGGACTTTGGTAATGGGGGTAAAAGAGATGGTAGTATTTTTATTACATCAATAAGCAATGAATTTGAAATTTTAGATATTGTAACTTTAGAAGATAATAGTAGTATTATTGGTTTAGAGTATTATAAGGATTATCTTACTTTAGTAAGTGAAGATGCAATTTATAAATTTGCTTCTAATTTAGAATTAGTTTTATCTAATGTGATTAATGAAAAAACTCTTGAATATAAAATAGCCTTTACAAACAAGCTAATTATATTTTCAAAAGAAAAGATTATTATTTATGACTGGATTAATTTTAAGATGCTTACAAAAATAGATCTAGATTTTGAAATTATAAACTTAAAAAAGTTTCCCAATATTCTATTTATAAACAATAACTCCTATTTAGACATTGCATCACTTAATAACCTTAAATATGTAGATGAAATCTATCTGGATGTTATTCCTAGTTATGAGATCGAAACTATGTTTGGAAAGGCAACTTTAATAGAAGAAATAAGTGAGAAGCCCTTTAATAATTTAATATATGGTATATATTTAAGAAAGTTAAAATATAAAAGTAAGTTTGGGCTAGAGTTTACAGTTGAATTTGAAAGTAAGGTTAACTTGGAAGTAAATGTTACTGAAGGTGGAATTTATCCAGTAGGCTATAATTTACACTTTACTGGGGATGCATATTTAAATGAAAACCCAATCTTAAACAACTACTCAATTCCAACTTCTGGAAAATATACATTAAAATTAGTTGGAATAAATAATGAAGAGTACATTTGCAATTTTGAAGTAGTAGATGAACAAATAAAGTTTACAGAAGAACAAGTTATTGATTATGATATAATAACAAAAAAAGATAATTACTATTATTTGAGTTTAAGTTATTCTGGAAATTTAGATAATATTTATTCTGTAATAATTGATGGTGAAGAGTATTTTGATTTAGTAATAGATAAAGAAGAAAAGATTTTAAGTGTCAAAATGAAAGCACTGCTTGAATCAGGATTATACTATAATGTATTTGATTCAATCTGTTATGAAGAAGCAGGAAACTTAAGAAAACATCCTGTTAACAAAATTTACGTAGTTAAAGTGTTAGAGGATATACCTAATATAAACTTATTTAAAATCGATAAATTTAATTACAAACTAGAACTAATAGACGATAAAGTAACGAGATATTTTTATCTAACTTATTTTGTAAATAATGAAGAAGTATTTTTGAAATATCCTATAAATAACAATAAAGTAAACATACCAAGAATATTACATAATTCAAAAATAAAGCTCGGTATTTGTTATGATTTAGGAGATAAATCATATCAAAAAATCGAACTTATGGAATTAGAGTATGCTGAGGTAAATGAAAATAGTATATTAGAAATCGAACTAACAAAACTTGAAGATAATTCAAAAGAGCTTAATTTTAAAATTAATAAAAAAAATCTTGAAACTATAAAAGTAATGGATGAAGTTGTATTTATTAAAGAGGTTAGAAGTTATGAAATTTATATTATAATAGGAGTTGTTTTAGCAGTTTTAAGTTTTATAACTTGCTATTATATTAGAAGTAAAAGACTAAAAAATATAGAAAATTAAAGTGTTTGGTTGGCCAAACACTTTCTTTAAATTATATAGAAAAATTATCTAAATTATGGTATACTATTTTTATAGGTGATGCTATGGACTTTATTAATTTGTATTTGGAAACTGAATATACAATGCTTGGAAGTTCAATCAAATTAGCAGAGTTAATGGAACGCTGTAAAGCGGAAGAAATAAAAAGCATTGCAATTTGTGATTATAACAATATGCATGGGGCTTTCAAGTTTTATAACCTTTGTTTGCAAAATGGGATTAAACCGATTATTGGTTTAAAAGTTGATTTTGAATCAGAATTAAATTTTTATAATAAAATCCTTTTATATGCGAAGGGCTTAAACGGTTATAAAAACTTACTGAAAATCGCAAGTAATGTAAGCAAAGATAAACCTATTAGTTTAAAGTTTTTAGAAAGCCATAGCGAAGATTTAGTTGCTGTAATTCCAAGTGATGAGAATGAAGTTGTAAAACTGTTTTATGAAAATAATATAAAACGTGCAAACGAGATCCTCTATAAGTATAAGAGAATCTTAAATGATTTATATATGGGGATCGATTTACAAACTACTGAAAATAGAGAAAAAGCTGCTAGTTTAATTAGCTTTTCTAAAGAAGCTGGAATAAAGCAAGTTGCACTTCATAAAACTTCGTATTTTGAACGAGATGATTATGAAGTATATAGGGTCTTAAGAAGCATTGATTTAGGGATAAATGATTATCCATTTACTGAAAAAGAAGCATCCCAACATTTTATTAGTAAAGCGGAAGCAAGAGGGATGTTTAGTGATTATCCTGAGTTACTTGAAAATACAATCGAGATAAGTAATAAGTGTAATTTAGTCTTAAATTATAAGGGGCATTATTTTCCTAAATATCCAAATGCAAAGGGGAAGAGTTTTGAATACTTAACTGAACTTTGTAAACTTGGATTAAATAAACGCCTAAAACTAGCAAATAAAACAAATTATGATGAATATAAAACTAGACTCTTTTATGAGTTAGAAATAATTAATAAAATGGGCTTTGCAGATTACTTCTTAATCGTATATGATTTTGTAAAGTATGCAAAGAAAAATAATATATTAGTTGGTCCTGGTAGAGGAAGCGCTCCAGGATCGTTAGTTGCCTATTGTCTTGGAATAACTGATATTGATCCGCTTGAATATGATTTACTATTTGAGCGTTTCTTAAATCCTGAAAGGATTACAATGCCAGATATCGATGTAGACTTTCCAGATAATAAGCGTGATGAAGTAATTGGATATGTTGCTAAGAAATATGGTAAAGATAAAGTTGCTCACATTACTACATTTGGTACATTTGGACCAAGACTTGCAATTAGAGATGTTGCAAGAGTTTATAAGTTAAGTGATATAGTTTTAAATGAAATATTAAGACATGTTAGTAGTAATGAAAAGTCAATTAATGATGTAATTGACAAAGATGAAGCATTTAAAAAACTGCTTAACTCGAATAGTGAAGTAAATAAAGTTATTAGGATAGTTCAAAAACTAGAGGGCCTACCACGTCATACATCAACGCATGCTGCGGGGATTATTATGGCAGGTGAGAGCCTGATTAACTATACACCACTTCAAACTGGAATAAATGATATTTTCCAAACACAATTTGAAGCAAGTGATCTTGAGAAAATTGGTTTAGTGAAGATGGATCTTCTTGGAATAAGAAACCTAACAATTATAGCTGATGTAATAGATAAAATTAAAAAGACTAACAAAGATTTTAATTTATATCAAATACCATTAGATGATAAATATACATATAGGATGATTGCTCTAGGCGATACTGATGGAATTTTCCAGTTAGAATCTGGTGGTATGCGTAAAGTGTTAGTGCAACTTAGAACATCTGAATTTATGGATATAGTTAATGCTAACGCACTTTATCGTCCTGGACCAATGGAGATGATTCCAAGTTTCGTTAGAAGAAAATTTGGCCAAGAGAAAGTTGACTATATTGATGAATCTCTAAAAGACATCTTAGAACCGACTTATGGAACGATTGTCTTTCAAGAACAAATTATGTTGCTTGTACAAAAGTTTGCAGGCTATACTCTAGGTATGGCAGACATCCTAAGAAGAGCCGTTTCTAAAAAAGATGCTGAAGTATTATTAAATGAGCGAAAGAGATTTGTAGAAAAAGCAAGTAGACTTGGTCATAGTGAAGCACTAGCTAACCAAGTTTATGATTATATTGTAAAATTTGCAAACTATGGTTTCAATAAATCACACTCTGTTGCTTATTCACTAATAGCATACTGGATGGCATATTTGAAACGTCATTATTATCGCTACTTTATGGCAACACTAATGAGTAATAGTGTTGGTAGTACATCATCAATTAGAAATTACTTAGCAGACTGTAAAAAGAAGAAGGTTGTTGTTAACCTTCCAAGTATTAATTATAGTCGTGATGAATTTGTTGTTCACAATAATGAGATTTATTATTCATTGTTAGGGGTAAATAATTTAGGTACACTTACTTTAAATAATTTACTTGAAGAGCGAGATCGTAACGGACTATATAAAAGTTATCAAGATTTCATTACTAGAACTAAGGATATTTTAAATAAAAGAGTAGTAGAAAATTTAATTCATGCTGGTGCATTGGATGAATTTAATATGCCTAGAAAACAAATGGTATTAGAATATGAAAATGCATTAAGTATCGCTATGTATAATGAAATACTTGGTGATAGTTTAATTGAAAAAGAAGTGGTAACAGAAGAGTATACTTTTGAAGAGATTTCAATGTATGAGCGTGAAGCTTTAGGGTTTAACTTTAAATATAGTGCGTTCTTAAAGTATCAAGATTTAAAGCAAAAATATAAAACTATTGATATTAATGATTTAACGGTTGGTAAAAATAGGACAGTTATTTTTGCGATTAAGTATATAAGACAAATTTATACAAAAAATAATGACGAGATGGCATTTTTAACTGTCTATGATGAAAGTGCTGAAATTGATGTAGTTTGTTTTCCAAATACATATAAAAATGTAAAAGGAATTTTAGCGGAAAACAAATATTATATTGCTATGGGGGATGTAGACATAAGGAATGATAAGATGCAATTAGTACTTAATACAATAAAATTATTAGATTGAGGGAGATTATGATTAAAAAAATTGCTGTTTTAACATCTGGTGGCGACGCACCAGGAATGAATGCTGCAATTCGTGCTGTTACTAGAGCAGCTCTACAAATGGGCTTAGAAGTATATGGTATCCATGATGGCTATCTTGGTATGTATGAAGATAATATTGAAAAACTACATCCAAGAAGTGTTTCTGAAAAGATGGGTCATGGTGGTACTTTTTTAGGAACAGCTAGATTAAAGCAATTTACAGATATTGAAGTAAGAAAAGTTGCCTTAGCCAATTTAAAAAAATATGGAATAGATGCACTAGTTGCAATTGGTGGCGATGGAACATATCGTGGTGCCCTTGCTTTATCAGAAATGGGATTACCAGTTGTATGTATTCCTTGTACAATCGATAACGATATTGGTGGAACTGAATTTACTATTGGTTTTGATACTGCCTTAAATACTGTTATCGATGCAGTCGATAAATTAAGAGATACATCAAACAGTCACCGTAGATGTAGTATTATTGAAGTTATGGGAAGAAACTGTGGTGACATCGCAGTTTGGTCTTCAATTGCTACTGGTGCTGAGGTATGTATTTGTAAAGAGACTGGTTATAACTTAAATGAAGTATTAAAAACAATAAGAAAAGCAGCTAAAGTAAAACGTCATGCAATTATTATTTTAGCAGAGAATATGGTACCTATTGACGAGCTAGCAAAACAAGTAAGTGAGAATACACCTTTTGATGCAAGAGCGACTGTTTTAGGTCATGTACAAAGAGGTGGGGCTCCTAGTGCAAGAGATAGGGTGCTTGCTTCTGAAATGGGAGTTAAGGCAGTACATGCCTTATTAAATGGAAGCACACATCATTGTATGTGTGTGAGAAAAGGTGAAGTAGTACCTATTCCTATTGAAGATGCGCTTGCTGCTGATGATAGTATCCAAACTATTGAAAAATACGAGGTGTTTAAACTAGTTCAATAATTTAAAATGTAAGTTTATGAAATAGTTTTCAATTATTAGTTTTTAAAAATGAGTGATATAATATAGACTAGAGGTAATGGTAATGAAAAAAGTTTATGTAACAACTCCAATTTATTATTCAAGTGGAAATGTTCATATCGGAAATTCATATACTACAATCGCATGTGATGTATTTAAAAGATTCCATAAATCGTTAGGAAATGATGTTTATTTCTTAACAGGAATGGATGAACATGGCCAAAAGATTGAAGAAGCAGCTAAGGAGTTAAATCGTACTCCACAAGCACATGTTGATTTAATCGCAAAAGAAACTAAAGAATTATGGGATGAGTTAAAAATATCCTATGATGTGTTCTTTAGAACAACTGATGAAAAGCATGTTAAGTTTGTACAAGAAATATTTGAAAAAATGCTTGCTTCAGGTGATATTTATTTAGGTGAATATGAAGGAAATTATTGTATTTCTTGTGAAGCATATTTCACTAAAACTCAACTTGGCGAAAACAACACATGTCCGGATTGTGGGAAGGAAACAAGATTAATTAGGGAAAAATCTTATTTCCTGAATTTAAAGAAGTATGAACAAAAACTACTTAATTTTATTTTAGAAAATCCTGATTTTATTCAACCAGACACAAGACGTAATGAAGTTATATCCTTTATTAAAGGTGGACTAAATGATCTTGCAGTTAGTAGAACATCATTTAAATGGGGAGTACCAGTTAAGAGTGATCCAAAACATGTAGTGTATGTTTGGATTGATGCTCTAAGTAACTATATTTCCGCACTTGGTTATTTACAAGAAAATGATGAACTATATAACAAATATTGGCTAAATGGTGATGAGGTAGTTCATGTTGTAGGAAAAGATATTTTAAGATTCCATGCAATATATTGGCCAATTATGTTAATGGCATTAAATGTGCCAATTAACTTTAAACTATATGTTCATGGTTGGGTATTAATGAAACAAGGTAAAATGAGCAAATCTACCGGTAACGTAGTATATCCAAGAGATATTACAGAACGTTATGGATTAGATGCTTTAAGATATTATCTTGTAAAAGAACTACCACTTGGTAATGATGGCGTATTTACATATGAGAGATTTGTAGAACGCTATAACGCAGAACTTGCTAATGACTTAGGTAACTTAGTAAGTAGAACAATTGCGATGATTAATAAATACTTTAGTGGGGTTCTAACTAAACCAACAAAAGAATATACTGAGTTTGATGCTGAGTTAGAATCTTTAGTAAGTGAGGTTGTAAAGAACTATCAAGAAAACTTTGCAAACTTTAAGTTCCAAAATGGGTTGAATGAAGTATGGCGATTAGTAAATCGTGCTAATAAATATATTGATGAAACTACGCCTTGGATTTTAGCTAAAGATGAAGCAAAAAAAGAAGAACTAAATTCAGTATTATATCATTTATATGAAGTATTAAGAATCGTTGCTATTATGGTTCATCCTGTATTAATTGATACAGCTTCAAAAATGTTTGAATACTTAGGTATTGAAGTTCAAGATTTAAGTAGTGCAGTTTACGGCTTAACTAAAGAAGTAAAGGTTGTTGAAAAAGCGAGTGTGCTATTTAAACGTTTAGATATGGAAGAAGAACTTAAATATCATAAAGATAGAGAACCGAAAAAACCTAAGTTTAAAGATGAAATAACAATTGATGATTTTAATAAATTAGATTTAAGAATTGGTGAAGTAGTTGATTGCATAAAAGATGAAAAGAGTAAAAATCTTTTAATCTTTAAGATTAAAATCGAAGATGAAGTAAGACAAATAGTTTCAAGTATTGCTGCAAGTTATGATCCAAAAGAATTAATTGGAAAGAAAATAGTTGTACTTGCAAACTTGAAACCGGTAAAAATTAGAGGTCATTTAAGTGAAGGTATGTTGCTTTGTGCATCTGGTGAAGATAAACCATTTGAGGTACTAGAAGTGTTTAAAAATGATGCATTTTCAAAGGTGGATTAATTTATGTTTATATTAGATACAGTAATTCCAACACACTTTTTTGTACCAATAATTATCTTACTAGGATTTGCAACAATTGCTAGCATACTAATTAAAGTTTTTAAACTAGACTTCTTACCCGTTTTTGCAATCGAAATTTTAATTGGTTTAGTAATTGCAAACTGGTTTAATGGTCTAATGACAGACTTAAATCTGACTGATTTTGTTCATGGAATTTATACACTAGGATTATCACTAATAATTTTCCTAGGAGGCTATGAAGTAGAGTTTGATATTGTTGATGATATTCATATTAATGTAGAAACAAGAGCAAAAGATAATAATGGGAATAAAATAACATGCGTTAAGACGATTAATATTTTAAAAGTTGCAGTTTTTTTAACAGTATTTTCGTATATTGCAGCATTAGTTGTCTCAGTAGCTTTAAGTCCATATATTAGTGGAAATAAATTAATCGGAATTATTTTACTTACATTAGTCTTTGCTTCTACATTTGCTGGGTTAGTTGTACCAATATTACATGATCTTGATATGCATGATTCTGTAATTGGAAAAACACTTGCTACTATAGCAGATTTATCAGAAGCATTATCAATTATATTTCTTACAATCTTAATGATTGTTGTAGATGTAGATAAACAATATTTATTTATCTTTGCTTTAATCCTATTAATAATATTAGGATTTGGCTTCTTTAGAAAATATAATGTAGGTGGATTTTTCGGTAAATTCACTGAAGGTGTCGACCATTTAGCAACCCGAGTAGTTATTATTTTGGTTTTTGTGTTCGTATTAATTAGCGACATGGCTGGTGGTGAATACATCTTAGGTGCATTCGTTGCCGGGATATTTGTAAGACGTGCTAAGTTCTCAAAAGCAGTAATGCATTCGTTAGAGAGAATAATTTATGGTATATTTGCACCGATGTTTTATATCATCGTTGGAACAACAATCGATGTTGCATCATTAATTAGTAGTTGGGATTCAATGAAGCTAGTATTATTATTAATTGCTGCTTTATTAATTGTAGAGTTACCAGTGCTGTATTTATTAAAATGGTACAACTGGAAAACAGTTATCCCTTCACTTGTGTTAATGAGTTGTACAATAATTGTTCCAATTGCAGTTAAAGAATTAAATCATGGATTAAATATTTTCTCTAATCAGTTTGTAGATGCATTAATACTTGCTAGTTTATTAGTATGTATATTGGGAACAATAATCTTTGCAACAAGATTCCCGTTTGGGGAAGTAGAAAAAGATATTAAGGTAAAAGCGCATGAATAATAATTTGATGAAGTATTCTAAAAAAAGGAATGCAAAAGTTATATTAGGAATGACCTTAGGGACAATAATTTATTCGATAAGTGTAGTTTGGATATTAGACTTAGGTAAGTTTTATGCAGGTGGTGTAACTGGTGTTTCTCAGCTTGTACAAAACTTCCTTGCTAAGTTTGATATTAATGTATCGAAGAGTATTTTTATTGCCCTATTCAATGTTCCGTTGTTCATTATGGGTTGGAAAGGTGTAAGTAAGAGATTTGCGATTCTCAGTCTTGCATCTGTAGTATTACAAGTATTAGTTGTTTATTTATTAGAAAGAATGCACAATGCTGGATTAAATCCAATTGGTGATGCATTTTTAGTTAATGGCGAATTAAAACAATCTGCGCTCTTAACTATTGCAGTTCTTGGTGGACTACTTTGTGGAGTAGGTAGTGGACTTTCCCTAAGAGTTGGTGCATCAACTGGAGGAATGGATATTTTAAGTCAATATTATTCCTTCAAGAAAAGTGTCCCTTTTACAAGTGTCTCCCTAACTGTTGAAATGTCGATCATTATTCTATCGATGTTTGTAGGTAATGTAGAGATCGCATTATATACAATTATTAGATTAATAATCACAATACTTGTACTAGATAGAATCCATACAATTTATAACTTTATGAGAGTCCAAATAATTACAGAAAAAGTTGAAGAAATGCGTGAAGCACTAATTAATAACTTTAATCATGGCATAACCATATATGAAGTTACAGGTGCATACCATAAAACAAGACGTTGGGTATTAGAATCTGTAGTCTTAAGTTATGAAGCTGAAGAATATAAAAATATTGCAAACAAAATAGATCCTAATGCCTTCATAATCTTTATTTCAGTTAAACATATATTTGGACACTTTAATAAAAATGCGATAATGTAAAAGCGAGATAGAAATATCTTGCTTTTTTAAATTAATATTTACTTTCTAATTATTTTTCAATGTGATATACTTTAGTTAAATAAATATAGGGAATGGGAATGGAAAAGTATGTCTAGAAGAAAAATTTTATTAAAGTTTGTTATTAGTATGTTTATAATAATTATTGGTGTAGTATTTTGTTATTATAGTTTTCAATTAGAAAAACAAAACTATAATCCTACTCCATTAAAAATTGCTTTGTTTAGTTTATTATGTTTATTTATAGTTTTACTTAATGTGAATGCAATATTGATGAATAAATTAAAAAATGAAAAGATAAATGCAGAGAAAATAGAAAATCAAATATTTGAGAAGAAGAAGTTTTCAGAAGAAAATTATGATGAGTATTACAAGCAATTAAGAAAATATATTTTATATGCAGATCTATATATTATAGCTGTAACTTTACTATATTCTGCTATGTATGTGATAAGTTGCTTGCTACTTGTTTTCTTCAAAAAAGCTTTCTTTATAGGTCCTATTATAGGAATAACATTTATTATAGGGTTTAGTATTTTAATTGGCAAAGGCCAACCTAAAAATATAAATATGGGTGAACTAACAGAAAAAGAATTTCCTTTACTTTGGAGGTTAATTAGAAAAGTAGCAAAACAATTTGAAATCAAGAAAAAAATAAAATGTTATTTTATATATGATAATAATGCTGGAGTAATTGAATATGATGGTCATATTGAAATATTATTAGGGGTACAACTTTTATATTTGTTGAGTGAAGAAGAGTTAGAAAACACTTTAATGCATGAATTTGCACACATTTATTTAGAACATACTGGAAAAACTAAACGTATTAATAAAAAAATGGAGTTTTGGCATAACATAAATGTTGAAAGTGAAAATCATTTAAGAGGAATAATAAGAATATTATTTTATCCAGTGCTGCATCCTTTAATGTATCACATTGATGTATTTCAAATGGTAACTTCAAGACAAAAAGAAGATGAAGCAGATTTGTTGGTTGTAGAAAAAGGAAATAAACAAACTCATATAAATGCTCTGGCAAAACTAAATACTTATGATATATTTACTATTGGAGAACTATATCCAGTAACTTCGATCTATGGAACTGAAGAAATACCTAATAATTATTTTGAATTGATGTATCAAGATTTTCTAAAATATTATGAAATATATAAAGAAAAGTGGCATGAATTAATACTAAAAAGAATTCCAGCTAGAATTGAAACACACCAAACTTTTAAATATAGAATGGAACTTGCAGGTGTTTTAGATTTTCAAATGGATTTTAGTAATAAACTGCCTGAGATGAAAAAGATAAGCGATTATGCAAGTAATATCATAATGAATCATTTTAAACCACACTATAAAGAAGAAAGGAAAGCTCGCTATTTAGATCATAAACAATTAATTGAAGAATATGAATCTAATAAAATTGATTTTCCTAAAAATAATTTATTTGATTTAGCATTTGCATATCGAATATTAGGTAGAATTGAAGATGCAATTCAAATATATGAAGAATTAATTGAAGAGTATGGCGAAAGACCAAAATATTTAATTTCAAAAGGAACAGCTTATTTTTCTTTATATGATGATAGAGGTATTGAACTTGTTTATAGGGCAATGGAAAAGCAAAAAAAATACTTAAAAAATGGAATAGATGCGATCTCAAACTTTTGTTTAGAAATGGGTTTGCAAGATGAATTAGATAAGATAAGAGAATATTCTAAAATACATCGTGATTTTATCATTGAAGAATTACCAGAAGTAGAAACTATAAATTTAAAAGATAAATTCCTACCGACTTTATTAGATGAAGATGCGATAGCTGAAATAATTAACGTATTAGCTAAAGAGGAAAGAATTGAGAAAGTATACATTTCAGATGTTATAGTTCAAATGAAACATAAAGTAATAGCTGTAGGAGTAATTGTAAAACAGGAACATATGGAAAAGTTATTTGATATTCTTAATAATTTTAATGAATATCTATATAATGATAGACCAGAAAACTATTTCTTGATGTTGTTAAATCATTTTCCACAATTCATCCCAAAGTTTTCAAAAATTCCTAATTCGTTGATATATTATAATAAATAGTAAAAAAGAGATTGCTTTAAAATAGCAATTTTTTTTGTAGTCCATTATAAAATTATAAACATATATTATTAATAGGATAAAGGTGATATTATGTTTTATAATTTCTATAAGGTTTATAGAAACTCTCTACCATTAGATGATACTTCGTATTTAAAAAAAATACTTGAAGAATCGATTGTAATTCAAAATAATCTTTTAACATATTTTAGTAAGTTTGGAAATGATAAAAACAACAAAAGTTATAATCAAATTTTGAAAAGTTCTAGAACAAATTATCGGCTTTTACAAGTTATCTATTCAAATCTATTTGACAAAGAGTATATGCTAGATTTGAAGCTTAAAAATTACCGAGATAAAGAAAGTGTTATATTGGATATTATAAACTTAAGTGAAAAATTAAGAAAACTTTTGTATGGACTCAATAGTCAAACACATAAATATATGCTATTTGATGTTATAACAAATAACATCAATGTTATATTTTTATTTATTTTTGTATAATTAATTAAGAAGTTTCTGGATATTTATAAAATTTGTGCTATAATTATAATTGAATTTTAAGCTATTTTATAAGATATTAATTTTTTTGAAGATGAATTTGCTGGAAGATGTGTTTGTGCTAAACTTCCAGTTTTCTATTTTTTAAGTATTAATTTCCTTATATTTATAAATTAAATTTTTTAAAAAAGTATTAATCTTATATAATGTTTGAATTTTATAAATCATATGTTATAATTTAACTAAGAAAAATATGTAAAATCTTGGAGAGGGATATGGATTCAATTAGTTTAGATAGAAGAACAAAGATATATTTTGACATTCACAATAAGATAATTGGAAGAAAACCAACAAAGTCAAATTTAAGACATACTGGTTCAGATAATAGCTTATACATTGGAATGAGTAATAATGAAATTATGAGCGGAGTAATTAAAAAAATATTTTCTTGTTCATCTGTAAATGATTATAAAAATAAAGAATATACAATGAATGCGTATGGTATCAATGTACATGTCAGCACAAACATTAATAAGGATGGTCAATTACAAATTAAAATTTGTGGTAATGGTACAATGTATTTAATATTAAGTAACTATAAGAAATTTTTTAATAGAGTAAATGAACAAGAATTAATACTGTTCGTAGATTTCAAAAATAATAAAATATATTTCAAAGAAGAGGGTTTGTTATGAGTTTATATTTAGAAAAATATGATAGGTACAAAAAGTGGATTTTTGAGAGAAGAGAAGATGATTTTAGTTGGGACAGTATAAAGTACGGTTTGAGAGATAGTGTAGAAGGCTTAAAAGAATTTTTAAAACAACAAAAAATTAATAATAATTGGGAGATATCTACCGATGAATGGTTAAGACTTGTAGATATTCAAAAAGAAATTGAAGAAAACAGCTATGATATTTTGGACAAATCATCAATTATTTCTACTGAAAAAGAACCTGAAAAAGTTGAAGCTGTTGAAATTAAAGGCTCAAGTTGGTTAGGTTATAAAAATAGACTATTAGAAAAAGGTTTTGCACAACAGTCGATTGACTCAATAAAAGAATCAACTCTTAAAATATTGTCTAGATTAAAACAAAGCACTGTTAGTGATTCTCCAGTAAGAGGATTAGTAGTTGGTAATGTACAATCAGGTAAAACTGCTAACATGGCTGCTCTTATTTCTATGGCTGCTGATGCAGGATGGAATATGTTTATTATTTTAACTGGTACAATAGAAAATTTAAGGAAACAGACAGAAGAGAGAATTCATTCTGATTTAACTAATAGTTATGGAAATGTTAGATACCATCTATTAAGATCATTAAAACCTAGTACACCATATCCTGATAGATTACAAGATTTAAAAATTGAAGATAATCATAATAAATATTTGTATTTATGTTTAAAAAACAGTACTAGATTAAGAGATTTATTAAAATGGATAAATAAAGATAGAAACAAAAAGAAGCATTTAAAAATTTTAATTATTGATGATGAAGCTGATCAAGCTGGCATAAATACTGCTGATATTAATGAGGAAGAAAGAAGAACTATTAATGACTTAATTATTTCATTAGTTTATAATAGGGACCATGAAAGAAGAAAACAAACAGTCAAAGTATTTGGTGACTATGGTGCAATGAATTATATTGGCTATACCGCAACTCCATATGCAAACATTCTTAATGAAGCTAGTGAGGATTCCCTATATCCGCATAATTTTATTGCTGTATTATCAACTTCAAATGAGTATTTTGGTCCTCAACAAATATTTGGAATGGAAGGTACACCATTCGAAGGGTTACCGATAATTAATAATATAACAGGTTTAGAATTAACAACAATTAAAAGAATCCATAATGGTAAAAAAGAAAATCTTCCAAAAAGTTTTATTGAATCTCTTATGTGGTTTTTATGTTGTGTTTCTATTAGTAGATTTTGGGGTAGAAAAAAACCTATGAGTATGTTAATTCATACTAGTCAAAAACAAAGAGATCATCTAAATTTTTATAAAACAGTCAAAAGGTTTTTTGATTCGAAAGACACATATGAAATCTTGGCCTTATGTAAAGAAGTTTATTCAATTCAAACAAACCAGTTTGATTTAGAAAAATTAAGATTATTTTATCCGAATTATGGAATAGCGGATGATTATATCAAAAGTTTTCCAAAGTTTGAAGAGATTTTACCACACCTTGAAGATTTAATTAAAATAAATATTCAACATATTATGATGAACGATGATAGAGAGTTAGAATATTCTAATGGTATTCATTTGTGTGTAGATAATTGCCAACATAATCAAGCAAAAGATGATGGAACGTATTTGAGGTTGGTATATCCGGATGAACAAACTTGTGAAATTGTTACACCAGCCTTTATAGTTATAGGTGGATCAACGTTATCTCGAGGATTAACTTTAGAAGGCTTAGTATCTACTTATTTCTTGAGGTCTACAACTCAAGCGGATACGTTGATGCAAATGGGTAGATGGTTTGGTTATAGAAGAGGATATGAATTATTACCAAGAATATGGTTAAGTAAACAAACTTTAAAACAATTTAAGTTTCTTTCAATATTAGATCATGAGTTAAGAAAAGAAATTCATGAAATGGAAATTAACGATGTTACACCGTCAGAATATGGGCCTAGAGTATCAACTCACCCAAAGGCATCATTCATTAGGGTAACCGCAAAAAATAGGATGCAATCAGCAGAAGAAGTAGATATTGATTACTCAGGTTCTTCTCATCAAACGGTAGTTTTTTATAAAGATAAATCAATATTGCAAAATAATTTGCAAGTAACTAAAGAGCTCATAGAATCCTTAGGAAAAGACGATAACAAAAATATGGATGCAAAAAATTGTAGAGTGTTTAGAAGTGTAGATACAGATAAAATTACAAAATTCTTAAGTAGATTGAGATATCCTGAACAAACTCTTTTTTATGATATGTCATCATTGGTTACTTGGATTGAAAATATTGAGGAAGAAGGCTATCTCAACAAATGGAATGTGATATTAGCAGGACTAACTTCGGGTGAAGAATATAAATTTGCGAATGTTTCTATTTTTAAAGTAAATAGGTCCCAACTGAAAAAAACCACTGAAAATGACACAGTGAATATTGGAGTTTTAAAAGGACCTAGGGATGAAATTGCAGATATTGACTTAGAAAATGCAACTGAAGAAATG